>Ga0209229_10000315_pt1 | contig 19367 bp, 22 predicted proteins | sample SanBayMetagenome_FD_187466 | JGI IMG/M metagenome (GOLD analysis project Ga0209229, IMG submission 187466) | Freshwater and sediment microbial communities from dead zone in Sandusky Bay, Ohio, USA (SPAdes) (version 2) | ecosystem: Environmental > Aquatic > Freshwater > Lentic > Sediment... | reverse complement strand
AGTGCATTAATATAATATCCACCATCAACTAGATCTTGTACCATTTCAGCATCATCATCAGTTAATAGGGCTCGATAAACAACTGGATGGCGCTGCTCATTAAAACGACAACGCATCATCATCATACTTAGTTGGCCATTATATTCTTTCATTACACTCTTTCTAGTTGGAGCAGTTTCATCTGCTAAACCTAAATCGTGAATTCTGTCTAATTGATCTAGATAAGTATGATCAATATTTTCTTTAGTAAAGGATTCAATTCCATGACAGTCAGCAATGCCAAAATACCAGCTAGCAGGTTCTTTTGCTTCATTAATAAAAGAAGAAAAACTCAGTACTTTATTTTCTGGAAGTGGTTCATTTGCATCAATAAGGTCTAAATCGGCATCGCGAAGATCATAGATTTCGTCAAATGTTGTTTCTTCAAATTTAATTGGTTCTTCTAAATCAACCATGTATAAAGTTTGATCTGGAGCATAGTCCAATTTATAAACTTTTCCAATAGTTACGATTTTATTATCAATTGGTGCACCAACAAGATTAAGACGATCCATTGTATCTTTGGATAATCTAAGTTTAACTCTATCTCCGATTTCGAATGCCATTTTACGATTTGTAGATTTTTACAACCAAATTACCATCTCCTTTAATTAGTCTATGATAATCGTGCTTTTTAATATTTATTTTGGAGTTTTTAGTTAACTCGATAGGTAATTGATTATCTAATTGAATTTGCCAATTAGATCCCTCAATTAATTCAAGGTCACGATCTTCATCATCTCTATGCCATAATAGTTCAATTGGATTCACCGCTTGGGTGAATTCTCGTATAACCCAGTTATCGCCAGATGCAATATCTTTGTATGGATGCATGTTACTTAGTCTTTTTGACATCCGCCCAAGATTTACTTGGACTTGCTGCATTTACTCTAGCCATTGCCCATTGATGAGCAGTCATTCCTGGTCTGGAACCAGAAGAGTAGAATGCACCTAGACCTTTGGTGTATTCGCGTTTTAAATCGGCAAAGGAATAACCCTTTTTATTAGCAACTGCTCTAATCTTAGCCAAAGTCTCTTTACTAAGGTTAGAAGATTTTTTCTTGCTAGCTTCAGTTACCTTTGAATCTGGTCTTGGTGTATTTTTCCAACCAGATTTCTTTCTTTCGGCTGCCTCCATCTCATCTCTAAGTTTATAGGCAGCAGCGTTTTTACCTTTATCTAGTAATTGTTTAGCCTTATCTAGTTTTTTATCTCTAGAACTGCCTTCTGGAGCTTTATATTGTGCTGGATTTTCAGAAGTTGACTTTTTCTCAAGTAAACTTATGTATTCACTAAAAGGTTTTACGTAGATATTCATATAATTACCAGTAGCCTGGATAAGTTTTACCTCCCCATAGATGGGCGTATCTATTAATTCTGCATGCCCAATATCCAGCTTTAGTTTTGTCTTTCTTTAGGTGACATTGGTGTCTAGCCGCAAAACTTGCTCTAGCTTTAGGGTTACTAACCTTTGCTGTAAGTCCACCGTGAATATCACCAAATGCAATTTTCATTACTCGGCCAGTCTTAGGATTCTTTACGTAAACATGATATTTCTTAGCGCCTCCTCTGCGTGGATAGTTAAGGTCTACGTCCTTTCCTTTATAATCCGCTTCATTAATTTCTTCAATTGGAAAATCCAATGGAACCGGTTCCCCTGCGTATTCGGCAATAAATCCTAAATCAGTTTTTATGAATAACTCTTCTGTAATTGGATCAAGAGTTACTCCATTTTCAAAATAAAACCTAGCCTCAGTCAATAACGAAATATGTGCATCGCTGCCAGGTCTAAAAACCGACTCAGCGATACACATATTTTCATTTAAATGATATTGTAGGTTAGGCGACATTAATTATTCTGCTTCTTTAGTCTCAACTACGGCTTCAACTGCAGCTTCTACTGCTTCAGCCGCTTCTTTTGCTACTTTCTCAGCTGCCTTTTGTGCGTCTTTTGCTGCTTTTTCGGCTGCCTTAACTGCTTTTTCTACGTCCTTTGTGATAACTGCTGGCGTAACAACTGCAGTTTTAAATCCTCTAGCCATTGCTAAATCTGATGCTTGTCCCATGATTAAATTTATTAATTTTTTATTTTAATTGGCTTTTGGCCATTGTTTTTAGTTTTCTTCTCTAAAGTCAGTAAGAAGTTCAGTCTCTTTTGAGTCTTCTACTTCATTCATTAAAAAGTTAAGAACCTCTTCAACGTCATCCTTTGATGTTGCAATATGGTCAGCCGCCCATGCATGTCCATTAGATAAGATTGAGTCAACTTTAGCCTCATCCATTTCCAATAAAATGTCAACTAGACGCTTAATTGTTTTAAGATTTCCGAAAAACATATAGTTTTCATATTCTGCTCCGTGAGAATCTTCCTCACTATGAGAAATTTCTGGTTCTTTGTTAAATGATTGAATTTGATTAGGTTCAAAATCATCATTAGCAAATGCTTCGAATGTTTTAATAGTTTTCATTTAGTTTTTTCCTAAATTTTTATAAAATGTTTTAAAGTCCATAATATTCTTATTAGACTTTTTGGTTTTAGCTGGTTGAAAATTATCACCAGAACCAACTGCGGTTGGAGTAGGTGCAACTGGGTTGCCTGATCCGCTTATTGAAGCAGGTGTTTGAAATGATACGCCTGGTGCTATTGCATCTTCTTTAACTGTGCCAGATCCAACTTTAGTTGCTCCTTTAATTTTACTTTGTGGATCATCTAATCCGCTTTCTTGGCTTGTAAAAAGAAACCGCGTCCATTTTTCAGCCTTTAACTGAGATTCTTTTCCACCTACCTTTTTAGCAGTTCTGGAAATGGTTCGGCCGATAATTGGTAGAGTTGCCTTTCTAAATTTTGCAACAATTTTACCAAGATTTTTTTGTTCAGCACCTTCCCATTCAGTATCTGTCATAATAGATCCTAAATAGGTTCCAATTTTTAGCAAATAGTTAATTCTACTTGCATCTAACATTTGTTTAGAGGTAATAGGAATTTTAATTCTTTCGAATAGAGGTAAGGTTATTGATGGCGAATATGAAATTCCTTTATATCTTTTTACATCAAGATCAGTTTTATATTTACCAAGACGAGCTTTTGCTTCTAAATATGCTTCAGCCGCTTCTGCCATATACTGTCTCTTTGCAGACATATCTAGTTGAGGAAGATCTCTTCTACGTTTAGTAAATGGATCAATTTCTCCACGCTCATCAGTCATAATCATAATGCGAACTTTCACAAATTGAGATTCTAGAGTGTTTAAATCTCCCCAGTTTCTTAATTCTTCGATTGCATTTCTAATAATAACATCGCGTTTAGTAATATTTGCAGCCTTTCCTTCAGTTCGTGTATTAAAATCATCAGTTGCTTTTCTAAAGTCATTAACGTCTTTATCCATTTCGTCTTTAACTTCTTCCCATTCAACATCGATTACATCTGGTTCAGGCTTCTTTTTATCTTCATCTTTATTTGAAAAATCAGAAATAATATAAGCAACCTTTACTGTATCATCAACGGTCTTTTTAAAATCCTCAGAGTCAGCTTGGGTATTTTCCATTTTCTCTTTGGCACCAGTAATTAATAATTTACTAACCTCAGCTTCATTTTTCTTTTGATCTGTAAATGAAACTTTAATTTTATCTAGGAGCGCATTAACTTCCTCTGTCCAGTTACTTTCTTCAATTGTGTGATATGCTTCCCAAACAATTGCCATTCTGCCTTTATATGCACGAATTCTTTCCAATTGTAATTCAATATCATCGCCAGCCTTAATCATTTCATCAAGTGCATCAGTTTCATATTTTAAAACTTGAGATATAAAATCAATATACTTATTTAGAATATCAATCCACTCTTTATTAAGAAAAGCTTGACTTAATTGTTGAAGAACCTGAGGATCAGTTTTAGCTTTATTTAGAATATCATTTTCAATAAGTCTTGATAAAAACTCATCTACCTTTTTCATAATATCCTCTTCCTTTTGCCCATTGTTTTTTGCAAAGGTGATAATATCAGAAATTTCATTCCCAATAATAATTAACTCCGACTCTAGTAAGAGTTGTTCAAGGATATGTATGTGTTTAAATTTAAGCATTAGTCTAGGGTTAATCTGTAAGCTAATTTATTTTTAAGAGATAAAAACTCGTCTCTTAAGTTATACAATTCAGTATTTGATTCTTGTTCGAATATTTCACAAAAATCTTGGCAAAATACCTTTTCAATATTTTGAATAAAGATTGGCATAGCTGACTCATAATCCATTATAAGAATAGCGCTACCTCCAACTTTAAATCTTCCGTATTTTCCAATAACTTGCTCAGCAATTTCGTCAACTAATCCTAGGAAATCAGCATAAAATGCACCAAATGCATTATGTTGAGCCTCGTTAGTTGTTTGCCAGTGTAAAATATGGGCTTGGTCTCTAATTTGTAGTAGACTTAACATGAACGTAGATACATCCATACCCTCGATTTGAGGTTCATCCAGTCCGCTTTGTAATTCAAATGGAATCATTTCTTTGTAGTTTGTTTTTTCCAATCGGCGAACGGTTTAATCCAAAACGTTCTATTTGTTTCCTTCTTTAATAGATCCATAATAGGATTTTCTCCACTTGGATGTTGCATAACCGCATTTTCCAATCTGGTCTTACCCTGGAGATAATCTTTATAGTTTTTCTGAGAAGAATTCACAAGTTTCGCCCTTTTAAGATATTTATTCGAGCGAGTCTAGACTTATTCTTGAGGAGCCGCTGAGAAAGAATCCATATCAAGATCAATTCCCAATAAAGAATCAGATGAAGTTGATTTTAGTCTAATATTATTAGCTTCTTTAACCTTAAAGTACTTAAGTTGATCATCAGCAATCTTACCATTGATTAGAATATAGTCTCCGCTGTGTTTATTTACAGCCAAGAAATAAGTTCCATCTTGTAAATATCGATCAAATTCTATTTTTAAGACTCCATCTAAATATGCACGAGTATTAAATGTCCCATCGTCTGAAATTGCTGCATTGAATGTTGCATCAAGTTCAGATTTATAGTTCTTATAGATTAAATTGAAGCCGGCTGCTAGAATTTCAACTACTTCGGCTTTATTTGATACTTGAACTGCTGCCGCAATTCCCTGACTAAAATATTCTTTTCTTGGATTAGCCGAAGCCGTTGGTGTAAATGACGTAGAGTTTTCAAGATACTCGGGTACTTCTTGATTTGAGGCTTTAAACAAATCGGATAGGCCTTTTCTAATGTAATTTCCAGCATCTGCACCCATTCCAGTTCCACTCTGACCAGTTAATCTAAAATTATCGCCACCTGATTTAATTTCAATTAAATCACCATTAATTCTAATATCTCCCTTATCTCGGTTTGCTGCATTGACTGCGTCTTTAACTAAAATTGACATTAAAATTTCACCTCGACCAATATTTACATTTCCAACTGATCCAATTAAATTGAATAGTTGTTCATATAACTCTGGTTTAAGACCAGTAGTATTAAATAAAGTCTTTAGATTTCCATTTGGATTTGATACAATATCTTCAAGTGTAATAGTCGGATTGTCTAAATATGCTAGTAGATCATCGTCTTGGTCAAGATCGTCTGCGATTGTAACAATAGTTTTTGCTAGATCTTTATAACCCTTAGTTTTGCTAAGAATATCAAATAGATCTTTGGTTACATCATTGTGGGTTCTCTTTAAGAGTTTTTCAATCTTTTTATAAAGAGCTTCATTGTATGGAGCATCAATAATAAGATCCAATAGAGCAGTTTTCTTCTTATCTAGTTCTTCGACTGAAATTGATTCAGTTACTAGAGACTCTTCAATTTCTTTACCCATATTATAGAATTCAGAGTGAAGTGGTTTGCTAGTTAAGTTTTTGTATAGCGCAAAATCCTGATCTTTAATGGATTTAATTAAGTCGCCTTCTAATTCTATTTTGGGCACCTCTACCACTTTAAGTTGAGATGGAATCTTAGCATAAGGCGCTTTTTTATTAATACGATTTATATCAATTGCTAAATCTGGAACAAATTCTGAATTTGTTGCAACTGCTTTAATTGAATATCCTTGGCCAATTGCTTTAACCAATTCATCAATACCAATTGAATCAACAGTTCCGCCTCCTACTACATAGTCTGAAGTTTTTGATAATCTATCAATTGAAGTTTTAACTGTTTCGGGAGCCATTGGAAATGCTGAGTTTCTTTGGCCTGGGTGGTATGCTACCATTAAGCATGGTACATCGTATTTTCCTTTGATATTAGAAGCAATTCTTTCGTGTTCTTTGCTCAGCGGCTGGAACTTATCTAAATAGACTACTACTTCAATATCTTTTTTTTTATTTTGATCAGCTTGAAATTGACTGAAAAAATCAGTTGCATCCTCGTCTGTTCCAAAAAATTGATTAAAAGTAGGGAAAAACGCTTCGTTTAACTTATCTTCTGCTGCTAATTGAACTTTAGCAATCTGAGACTTTAAAGTTTCTTTCATAGTTTTATTAAAGAATGTTGAGCTAACTCTAATGTTCTTCTTTCTAAACGTATTTAGGAAAACTCTATAAAGTTCTTTGAGTGTTTTATCAGAATCAATTAAATTGATAACAATATCATCATTAATTAATGCTCGGTTAACGTCAAATTCGGGTTTATTTAAGAATTCTGGTGTTGTAATTTCAAGTCCACGATATTTGCTACCATGTGCCTGAACAAAATCTTTGAAGATTGCATTTATAATTTGAATGTATCTTCTTTCAAAGGTTGTGCCGTTTGGTTTAATTGCATCAAGATCTGCTTGTGAATATGTCTCAATGAAATTCATTAAGTCGGCAGTCATAATCCAAATGTAATCATCAGTTTTTGGAGCTTCTACTCTAGCTTGAGCTTTTTCTTTTGCTCTTGCTTGGAAAACTGGATCAACTAATTTTGCTAAAAATACAGAGTCTTCTCCATTTGGCTCGTAGAATCTAAATACAATACCTTCAATATCTTTGTCTGCGCTGTCTCGTAAAAATGAAGTTTTAAGTTCAGGGTTTAAGACATTAATAATGTATTTAGTAAATGATGCAGTTTTAAATTTTCCAACCAATTCATCGAGTGGCGTATAGACAAAATCCAAAATCTTTTCTTTTTGATCTTCTGTTAGCTTTCCTTGAAAAATAATTGGCGGACGTTCAATATCTAAAACATCTGCCCATTTGTCTAGATCTTCTTTATCTTGAATAGTCTCAGCCTGTTCTCCGGCCTCATCCAATATATGAATATAACTTAGGATCAAGTGGTTCTTAGGCAGTCTATCGTATTGAATAGATTGAGCAGTCGGCGAACTAAAATATTCCATGCCAAAATGATAGTTGCATGGAAGCTTTTCAATTACTTCAGATGATAACTCATCAAAGTGTTTAAGTGCAGGATTATAATATGAACTTAGGACACGATCTACTCCAGTTAATTTAGTATTACGTTTAAAAAATTCAAATGGTTCTTCTGAATTTCCGCAGTTTCTTTGCGCACCAAAGAAGGCACCGTCCATTTTTTCGTTAACGATAACTTCTTTGTTAAGCAAAGCTTCTAAGAATTCTTTGCCCTTTTTTTCGTAAATATCCTTTAAGTGGTTTAAACCTGCCATAAAATTTTAATGTTTATTGATTAATCTAGAGATCCGTGTTCGCCCGCTGACATTTCTTTTGCAAATTCTTGTCCAGCTTTAGATGAAACGCTAAGGCTAATACCTTTTAGTAAGCCAGCGTCTTCTGGATTTTCTTCAAAATAGGTAACAAGTTGTTCCAAGTTAACATTTTGATATGGTTGAATTGTTCCTTCAGGAAGTTTCTTTTCAAGTTCTCTGCCAGAAGAATAGTCTTTCCAGTTAAGGTTCCAGCAGTAAAATTTAACCTCTTGCTTTAGTTTTGATGAATAGTATCTGTCAATATCTGCAAGTCTTGCTTGAACTTCTGAAAGATCGGTTTTGTATGAAGTTGAGTGTCCATAAATATCAGCAGGGGTTCCGATACTTAAACTGTCTGACGTCAAATCAGTCAATTTAACTAATGTGTCCATTAATTGTTGAAATGGTACACCTTTAAGCGCTTGAGATTCTTCTGCTTCGTTTAAGAACTGCTTGAAGTCTCCAATTACACGGTTTGTCATTTTATAGTTGCCTATTTCTAATTATTTATCCCGAACTAATTTTTGGATTAAATCACAGAACTCATCAACTGATTCTGGATCAAAATTATTGGTAAATGTACTAAATGAATTACCCAATCGACCTTCTTTAAAAGTCCATGGAGCAGATTGAATTAAATTGTGCATAATTCTTTTTTCTTCACTAGGCGAAATTAAGCCATCCCATAGGTCTTTTTGACGAGATTGGTCCTGTTTAAATTGATCAGGCGCATCAATCATAACAGTTTTACAGTCTTGATAGCCTGGCCGATTAATTAGACCGGCTAGTTCAGATTGAGCTTCATCAAACGTTATGCGATTCCATAGGGTAGCCCAAGTGCCAGCTGTAATATGAGCTCGGTCAAATACGAAAATCTTTTCAGGAAATTGTTTATGTAGATCTAAGATTGTCATAATATTACCCATACTAAAATAGTGGATTCCTTTATCAGACTTATCCCAATCTTTAACAATTGAAGAGTATTCGTTTGCTAAATAAAATTTATAATAAAATAGGTTTAGATCAGCACCATGTCTTTCAATTAATTGGTTTAGCAAATAGGTTTTGCCTGAATGACGAGTGCCTTCAATAAAAATTATCATGAGTATTTAAGTTGTATTCTTTCTCTAGTTAATATACCAATCTTTCCGTCAATCTGTAATAGTTCAGTCTTATCAACAAACCAATATTCAATTTTTTCAGTAACTCTAGAAAGATATGGATCTTTAACATATCGGTCGATTTGAACCAGTGAATCCTCAAATATTCGGATTTTATCAAAGCTTGGGCCAACCTTATCTAGATATTCTAGTAACATTTGTGGCTTGTCGGTATTACGCTCGCACAAAATAATTTGATTAAAGTGTTTAGTAATTCCAAACTTATCCAATACTGCCTCCATTGCTTTTCTGGTCTTTTCCACTCGATGGCTAAGGATTATCGTAGTATGGGCTTTATCCAATTGATTAAAGACTGATTCAATTAACTGTAAACGATACAGGTTTGTATTTAGTGACTTTGGGTTATCGAACCACTCATACGGTTTTTTAAATTCTGTCCCTGCATGGGTAAATGGCGGAACCCTAAATAAGGTTTCATCAAAATCTACTACGTTTAAAACTTTCTCCATATGAAATAAATAACTTTGAAATATTATTATACTAAAATTGAACTTAGAGTTTATAAAAGGAGAGTACGAGGGAAATAGAGTTAATCTGGTTAGGGAAACTATCCAGAGAAAACTACCGTTTGCCGTCTTTACTTTCAGTAACCCAAAGATTTATCGACAATTCCTAACAGATCTTTCCAAATTTGGAGCATTGCCATATGTTCGTCAAACCTTTATGACTAATCACCAAATGGGAGGTTACCCAATAATCTATCCAAGTATCTTTGTAACAAATGTTGGTTCAAAGGTTCCGGATTCAGAGTTTAAGCAAATGATGTTAGGTAGTTTAAAACAATACCATATTGATTCAATTATTTGCCTCTATGCAGGTCAAATTAGTTCATATTATAAAAATGGTGATAAGCACTCAATTGGAACTGACATTTATACTAGCTTAAATCCAACTGAATTTGATAGCTATTATTTTAAAGTCGAGAGTACTTGCTATACCTTTGTCTAAACCTTAAGTCCAGTACCAAGTAAAAGAAGGTATGGAATTCGAACAACAATCACAAGAAGTTAAGAAGAGTTTATCTGATGTTTTTTCAGCAAAGCGTAAGGCTGTGTCTGAAGAGGTGCAAGAAGGCATTGGCTATATGAATAATATTAAACGTCTAGCTGACGCTCAGGTTTATTTCTTAAGTTTAAGACAGAGATTGCTCGAAGAAAACCATACCCTAATTGAACATTATAATCGCTATAAAAAGAAATATAGAGAACAAAAAGGAGACGAGTGGGAAGCAGTCTCCAGAACATCCCAGCTAAGATACAATTCTAACGAAAAGACTACTATTGTCGACGGAAAAACGTCTAACATCAAAGAAACGATCGATCAGATCGAAAGCCAAACTCAATTTTATCAAGACACAATCAAGACAGTAGATGCCGCTCTTTTCGGAATTAAAACTAGACTTGATATTGAAAAGATGCTGGGTGTGTAAAAACATCCAAAGAGTTTGCTAAAGTTTAAGTTAACATCAGACAAAAGATATTTTCAATTAATACATAATGATCTTAAGAAAGAGGTAGTCGATCTTAAGAACTTCTTTAAGAAAAGAGCAAAGGGTTATCACTTTAGCCCTCTATTTCAGCGTCGCCTTTGGGACGGATATGATAAATTTATAGATCGTGAAAACCGAATCGGTGTGGGTCTTTGGTATCAAATCAAACAGTTCAGCCAAATCTATGGCCATGAGATTGAATTAGATGGATTAGATTCTCTACTTAATCTTGAATTTACAAAGGATCAACTTGATAAATTTGCAAGTGTCTTATTAGATGGTGTGGATCTTACTCCATATGATTATCAAATGGAAGCTGCATATCGAGCACTTAAGTTTAAGTTTAGCGCTCAAGAATTGGCAACTTCTGCTGGTAAAACCCTAATCCTATTTTTATATTTAAGCTTTCTTAAACGCAAAGGCATTATTAATGGCAAAGATAAAAAGGCCCTTATTGTAGTTCCTAATATTTCGCTAGTTGGCCAAACTGCAGAGAAATTTGTAAAGGACTATCATACTGGATTAATTAATTGGAATATCTTAGAAGTTGGCGGTAAAAACAAATACTCTGATAAGAAATTTGAAGAAGCTGATCTTGTAATTTCAACATATCAAAGTTTAGCAAAAAGAGACGGCGATTTCTTTAAGAAATTTACTGTGCTTTGTGTTGATGAGTGTCATACTTCAAGAGGAGATACTATTAAGGATATTCTCCTAGCTTCAACTAATGTTGAATATAAGTTAGGACTTTCTGGAACAATTCAAGTAGACGAAGATTTTTCTGATTTTTATAAAATTCAAGAATACATTGGGCCATTAAGCATGACTCTTAAATCTAGTTTCCTAATTGAAAACAAACACTCACCAGATGTTTACATTAAGATTCTTTCCCTAAAATATCCTGAAAACGAACCATTTATTCAAAACTACAAATACATGCAGGAGCATGGTAAAAGTCAATTCCATCGTATTGAGGACTATGGTAAAAACATGTTCCAAATGGAAAAGGATTTTATTATTTCATATGAACCTCGAGTAGATTTTATTTCAACCTTAGTTCAAAAACTTGGTGGAAATACCCTAATCTTATTCATTAATGTAAAGGACAAATACGGTCAACGAATAAAGGAACGAATTTCCGATTGGAATCCAAATTCATTCTATATTGATGGTGAAGTAAGTGGTGATGACCGAGCTGAATATAAAGATGCAATGGAGGCTGGCTCTAATGTAACTCTAGTTGCAAGTTATGCAACCTTTGCGACTGGTATCGACTTAAAGAATGTGCAAAATATTATCTTTGCCGAAAGTTATAAATCTGAAATTACTATTCGCCAAGCAGTAGGGCGTGGAATGCGTAAACTTGCTGGAAAAAGCAAAGTAACAATTTATGATCTAATCGATGATCTAAATGGTTATATTGTAAAACACGGTAAAGTTCGTGAGAAAATTTATGAAAAGGAACAGTGGATTGTGTCTAAACACAGTTATGACTTAAGTAAATTCATTAAGTGTTAACGTATATGACCGTCCGTAATCTCGTCCGCTAAGAACTCCATAAAATACCGTTCGGCATTGCGCTCAAATTCTTTATGTTGACGCTGGATTGATTTAAGATCGTCTTCAATTTGATCTAATTTAGCGTATTCTGTATCGAACCATTTAATAAGTTCAGCTAATTTATCAGTAATTTCCTTTACTGCATCTTCGTCTTCTACTAAACCAAGTTCAGCAAGACGCTTCCATTCAGGACTATTGATTGCGGTAGCAACTTCTGCAATAGTTTCTTCATCATAATATTCTTTAGTCTCTAAATAATCAGTAACAGTTTCTTCTGCATATTCTAGTAGACGGTCTGCTCCTAATTCTGGTTCAATGTGAACCCAACCTCCGCTATTTCCGCCCCAACCAACTGCATTTACCCAATCATAGGATTGTTCAATATCTTCTTGAAACATTTCCGCTTGATCTTGTAGCCATCTATACCAAATATCGCTTAGGTACTCTTCATCAAGTTCAATACCAAATTTAGATTCAACTTCATCTGTACTTGGCCATACATGAACCTTTACATTAAGCGCAAAATAGTCTCCTTTATGGTTGCTATAGCCTCTTCCTCTATTTAAATTCCAATCATCTGAAAATAGTGAATCGACTTTAGCTTCAAATAATTCTAGTTTTTTAAGTATGTCCCTTTCTAACAGAAAATCGACAAGCTTATCTTTATAAAAAGCAACTAACGAATTATTGTTAGCCTTTAAATACTCTCTGCTAAAATTTTCAAATAGTTTAATATGCTTCATAGTTACTTAGATTCAAAATATTCGTTAAATGGTAAAATGCTTTCACTAACTGCTTGATATGCTGGAACCTTTACTTTTTCTTTTACTGATGTTGATTTAACTTGCGTGACAGTTTGTGACTGTGACACCTTAACTGCTAGTTCAGTAACCTTATCTCTAATCGAACAGATTTTTTGATAGTCCTGTTTTGTTAATTGAATCGTTGATTCATTTAGCGTAGACAAATAGTTTAAAAATTGGTCGATTTGCGACATTTTAAAGCGATATTTTTGCTGCAATAATTATCCCAAGTACCAATTTGCAATAAATCATTTGGAAATCGTAATACGTCATAATAATATCGTATTGCTTTTTATCCATTTTTATCACATTTGCACCAGAAGATAACTTATTGATATTATTTATCAATTGGACAGTCTCTTTGAGCTGCGTAACGCCAATCAGGCGCATCAAAATGTCATTAAATGTGCTATAATTTAGCGTGGCGCGATCGTCGGCAATCTTTTTGAGCCAATGTTCAACTACCAGGACCGCATCTCTCTTTTTAATAATATCATTAGTTGGCAAAGCTGTGTTAATTATCTTTACAATATCATCAAGTTCAGTAATTGTCTCTGCTCTGGCACTTAACCAGTCCAATTCTCTATCAAAAACTGAAATTGCAGTCTTTTGCTTTTCTCTGGTATAGACAAAATTAATTATGAATGGATTTGTTATTGGGCCTGCTGCCATGGCAAATTCCCCATCTTCAGTTTGGGGCTTTTTTAGCTCCTCCGCTTCAATGTGAAAATCCTGAAATGGAAAATTTCGCAAAAATGGATAATTTGCGTAAACTTTCGATAAAGTTCTGTCCTGTGCTACCAATGCCATGCTAATTTTAATTATTTATTAGTATTATACTGATAGGTTAAACTAAGAACCCCAACCAAGTAAAATACTCATGTATGCAAACTAAAGAACAATTAGACAAAGAGATTAAACGTCTTAATCTTGAGCAAAACGCTCTAAAAATCTTGATTAACTCGTTTTATGGAGCCTTCGGTAACAAATATTTTTATTTTCACGATACAGATATTGCGCAATCAATTACTTTACAAGGCCAAGACCTTATTAAATTTTCGATTAAAGCAGTAAATCACTACTTTACAGAAAAATGGCACCTAGATACTGAATTACATGAAAAGCTTGGCATATCCAATCTAACGATTAATCAAGTTAAAGAAGAAGCCGCAATTTATACTGACACTGACTCATGTTATGTTAGTTTTCATCCAGCAATTAAATCAATTGAAGGTTTTTCTTTAACTGATACAGAAGCTCTTAAGTTTTGCTTAGCAATCAATCGTGAAAGGCTAAGCGGTTATTTTAGAGCAGCTTTTCAAAAATATGCAACTGCATTTAACACCGATAATCGCCAAGAGTTCGAAATGGAAAATCTTTCACGAGCTGCGATTTGGTGTGCTAAAAAGAAATATGTACTCAAGGTAAGTTATGAAGACAATCCAGCTGAAGAATTATCAGAAAAAGAAAGTCAAGTTGTAAAAGGTCTTGAAAAAGTTCAATCCTCTTATCCAATTTGGGCAAGAGCTCACCTTGAAAAATTATATGACTTCTTCTTAGATCGTGGCTATGATTTAGACCTTGAAGCTGAGTTAATTCCTAAATTACAAGCGCTACGTGCTGAAATGGAAGCTTTAACGCCAGATGATATTAGTTTCTCATTCTCTGTGCGTACTTATGATAAGTATGTTAAGTGTGAGCATCCTTTAAAGTTAGATAAAGGCGTTCCGATCTATACTAGAGCCGCATCCTATCATAACTTTATGCTAAAGGAAACCAATAATAAAAAATACAATCGAGTTATTAGCGGTAAAGTTAAATTCTACTATGCTGCTCAAAACCAATACGATTTTGATATTTTTGCATTTTCTCCAGGAGTTTATCCAGCCGAGTTTGCAATTCCAATGGATAAAGATCAACAATTCTTCCGTTTGATTTGCGAACCTCTAAATAAGTTGCTTCTTGCAATGGGATTGCCTCAAATTAATCCTCAACTACGTCGTGCAATTGAAGTAGTTAAGCATAAACCTAAAAAAGGTCAAGATATTCAATCTTTCCCAATTCATATTGTGGATTCAGAAACATTTGAAAATACCTTGGTTCCAGAAGCTCTTCAAGAGTTTATTGCAAATCCAGATTCAGCAATTCCACCTCAATTGATGCCACAGTACCTAAGTATTGTTTCTAAATATGGTTTAAATACGGTAGTTGTTCCAGATGCTGAACTTGCAAAATATATTGATAAAATCAAGAAAAAGAAAGCTTCCAAAGCCGTCGTCGTCGAAGAAGATGAGCTAGAAGAAGTAGAAGATTAATTAGATGGAAATACATGAGGTTTCAAAGTTTGTTAAAAGTGTCTTGGGCGCCAGGTTTCCTGGCATTCATGATAAACAGACTATTGAAGAGAGCGATGGCAAATTAAATTTCGCTTGCCCATTTTGTGGAGACTCTAAAGTCAAAGCATCCAAAAAAAGAGGCCATCTCTATTTGGAAACTAAAACCTATAAATGTTTCAATGATGGTTGCATGGCATGGATGAGCCTTGCTGAATTTGTAGCCAGTTTAAGTAATCAATATGGAATTATTTCATCCCTATTTCTAGAAGAAAAGGATCTTGAGGTAAATTACAAAAAAACTACTGAAAATCATCTTGTTAGATTTTTAACGTCTAATCGTAAAAGTATGATATCGATTACTGATGTCATAAACAGATTTTCCCTAAGAAGACTTGATCAAATTTCAGAAAATTCTGCTGCATTTAAGTTTGCCCAATCCAGAGGCTTAACTAAAGTTCAAAACTTTGGCGATATTATGTATGCTGATACAATGGACAATAAAGTCTATATCTTTAATTTTGACCATCGTTCTGGTAAAATCCTAGGTCTTGCTACCAGAAGCCTAGATCCATTTACTGACAGAAAATATTTAATTAAATCTTATAACGAGGTTTCTAAAATATTTACAAATGGTGATACTCCGGAAATTATCGATGATGCAAACTATCTTAATAATTATTTTAATATCTTAAATGTCGATTTTACCCAACCTCTTATGGTAACTGAGGGTCAAATTGACTCTATGTTTTTAAAGAATGGATTGGCTACTTCTGGTGTTTCCAAAGCCAAATCAATCCTAAAAGCAATGGGTGCTGTTGATATTAAAATTATCTTTGATCGCGATAAAGCAGGAAAGGACTCAATGCTAGCCTTTATTAAAGATGGATATTCTGTATTTTTATGGAATAGTTTAATTGCAGAATTAAAAAAGAAATTTCCTACTCAAATTATCAAGCTATCAAAAATTAAAGATATTAACGATCTCTTCTTATTTCTAAATCGACAGGATCCAACTTTTACAATTTCAAAATTTCAAGACTTAATAGGTAAGCACTTTAGTAATTCTGTATATGATATCGTCTATCTATAAATATTAATATGAAAGACCCTAATCAAAAAAAGAATATTAAAACATTTCTTAAACCTAGAATTGGTGGATCTGTAAAGCAAGGTTATTTTAGACCTCAAAATCCAGATCGATATATGGGTGATCCTACCCAAATTATTTACAGATCGAGTTGGGAATATAAGTTTTTGAAATGGTTAGATTCAAGTCCTTCTGTTCTTAAATATTCATCTGAACCATTTGGAATTCCTTATTACAATCCAATGGACAAACGCGGTCACATTTATTATATTGATTTCTTTGTTAAGTTAGTAGGCCCCAATAATACTGAAGAAAATTGGTTAATTGAGATTAAACCAAACAAATATGTTTCGCCTCCAACTAAACCAAAGAGAATGACCGATAAACAAACTGCAAATTATGTCTATGCTGCAAAGCAGTTTGTTATGAATCAGGCCAAATTTGAGGCAGCCAGAGACTATGCAGCACAAAAAGGAATTAGGTTCGGGATTATTACCGAAAACTTCTTATTTAAAAGTTTGTAGAATATAAAGATGATCAAGCCAACATTTAGTGCCCAAATAGACGATTTTAGAAATAAAGGTGAAAAACTAGAAGATCCATTTTTTAGTAGCATTTCGCCATTACCTGAATCTGTTTTTATTCCCGGTCATATTTACACATTTTTTGCTCAGCCAGTTGATGACCAACAAATCCCAACTGCTGATCAGTATCTTGATGCAAAAGAAATGGCAAAATATTCAATTAAACGGCCGTATTACGACCAGCTTCCAATTGGTATTTGTCTATCAAATAGTGCAACTGAAGTTACTATATTGAATCTTAAAGTAATGCCCGTAGGGGCTACTCAGATTATCCTGAACATACTTTGGCAAACCCTTAATAGTATCATAAGTAAATCATATGATGATAAAGGGGAGTTTATTGGTGATACCAGGAGACTATACAGGCTACCTGAATATGCAGCACTAATAGGATTTAATGCAAATCCATTTATGATGGCAGATCTTTTTCAAAATGCGAGCGGCGGTAGATTTAACATTCGTTACGCAGTAAATAAATATCAAAAAGCAAATATTACAAACCCAACACTTATACCATTTCACCTGGTTCCCAGAATTGCTCAAACTAATATTTTCGATGGAATTCAGACCAGATCTTTAAGCATGGACTCAGTAATATCACAATTTAACGCATAATTATGGCAGGATTTCTAGACAATATCGGCTTAGGAGGACTTAAATCAAGACTATCAGATTTAAGCCGAGTTGGTATGAAGTACGAGGATCTTTTAATTAAGAACTCACAATCGATAGGATTTATTGAAAGTCAGTTAATGCAGGCGAGAGGAAATGTTTTAGCTGGAGGCCAGCAAGACTCCTTAGCTAGAGCAACTATGGCAATATCAGATACTACATCTGCTCTTAGAACTAAAGCCATTGCATTCTTTCAATTAGATTACGCAACCAAACGAGAAAGATTAAGAGATCTTGCATCAAACGGTGAAATTGAATTTGTAATCGAATCAATTACCGATGACGTTATTGTATTTGATGAAGATAACCGTTTTGCATATCCAAATGACTTGGTTGGTGAAATGCTCTATAAAGGAAAAAATAAAGAGCAGCGTCTTAAGTATCAAGAAAAAGTTATTGAAAAATATAACGAAAATTTTGAAAGAATCTACAATGCATGGGGCTTTAACGAAGGAATTTCAGCATGGCAATATTTTTATCAGTGGTTGATTGAAGGCCATTTAGCCTTTGAAATTCTTTATGATGACTTACAAAACCCAAGAGAAATTATTGGATTTAAAGAAATCGATCCATCTACTCTATATCCACAAATTAAAAAGGATGCAGCTGGAAAGATCTTTTTAGAATGGGCCCAGAAAGTTGCAGGAGAATCTAAAGTAAGAACCCTTACCGATTCCCAAGTTCTTTACTTATCATATTCAAATCACTTTAGAACAAAACGTATTTCGTTCGTTGAAAGAATGGTTCGATCATTTAACTTAATGCGTGTTATTGAACACTCTAAAGTTATTTGGCATACTATGAATGCTCCTATTCGTTTAACAACCAAAGTTCCAATTGGAAGTAAGTCCTTAAATAAAGCAAAGGAAGATGTTCGTGAATTTGCAAATCAATTAAAGGAGGATATTTTCTTTGATACTAATACTGGAGAAATCCAAGTAGACGGTCGCCCTAACCTATTATTCTATAAGAATTATATTTTACCAGTAAATGACCAAAATCAGGCAATTGAAATTGCTCCATTGGAATATGCTGGTCCAAATATGTCAGGTTCTGAACTTCTTAACTATTTCAAAGAAAAGTTAAAGATGGACTCCAAGATTCCCTATTCAAGATGGGATTCGGCAAATGGTGCAGGCCAATATACAATGAATGCTGAAGGTATTCGTCGTGAAGAAATTCGTTATAATAAGTTTATAACGCGTCTTCGTTCAGCCTTTAAGGAATTATTGACCAAGCCGCTATATCTTCAAATGTGTCTTGATTTTAAAGACCTAAAAGACGATTACCGTTTTAAAAACGCAGTAGGTATTAACTGGCATGATGATAACGTATTTGAAGAAATCAAACAACAAGATTTACTCAATAAACGTCTTGCTACTCTTAACGCGCTTAAAGGAGTTGTTGATGATGAAGGTAAGCCATACTTCTCTACTGAATACTTGGTTAAAGAGTATTTAAGAATGAGCGATGAAGATCTTCAAAAGAATAAAGATTATATGAACCAAACTCCAACTGGAGAGGGTGAGGCTGGAGAAGCCGCAGCACCAGGCGCAGCACCTGAAGCAGGATCTGCTCCAGAAGGAGGAGCCGGCGCTGAAGCTGCAGCCGGAAAAGAAACAGCAACTGAATTAGGCGCACCAGGCGCTCTATAATTAAGTCGTATATTACTACATAAAAAAAGCCGCATTAGCGGCTTTTCTTTTTTATATTGAATAGGTTATTCGTATGCAATAACAAACCTAGTATTTTTATCTACTGACAAAACAACGTGAACCGCATCGCGATATTGATCATTGTCATTTGTTACTAAATATGCCTTTGCTTCCCAATCTCTATTTTTTAGTAATGTACAATATTGTTCTAATTGAGATCTTACTTGTTCTTCAACATTAACTATATCAAAATCTTCACTAAACTCAAATAGGTAATTATCTTCATCGATACCATAGTCGGCTGCGCC
>Ga0209229_10000314_pt1 | contig 19377 bp, 26 predicted proteins | sample SanBayMetagenome_FD_187466 | JGI IMG/M metagenome (GOLD analysis project Ga0209229, IMG submission 187466) | Freshwater and sediment microbial communities from dead zone in Sandusky Bay, Ohio, USA (SPAdes) (version 2) | ecosystem: Environmental > Aquatic > Freshwater > Lentic > Sediment... | reverse complement strand
TTAGTTACGCCGGCAGCACGTATTGCCGCTGGTGTCACATTAATCAAGCCTAATAGACTATCCCTGTCAGCAAGGTCTATATCAATGTCGGAACTAAACTTCATAATCCTATTTTCTTTATTACATCCTTAACTTGCTCTACCGTTTCTTTTTCCCTTGTGAACTTAATACCCCACCGTTGGGGGTCGATATAGTCAAATACAAGCAACGTTTGATTATTATCCAGACGAGAAAGAAAATCAACACCAGTGGAACTATGGTATAAAAGCCAAGGACTTATTTTACCATTTGTAATTAAGTAGCACAACTTGTTCTTATTACCATACTTGAATATATCTTCAATGCGAATATTTTCACCGTTGGCAATATCCAGTAGAGCATCAATTGTGCGTTTTATAGCATCAAAAGGATCCTCGCTACGGATGTAATCCACTAGATACCTGGTATAAGCAGCATCAGTTGCCCATGTATCTATGGGCACCTTATTTTTAGTTAACCATACTGCATATGCAGCAGGGTTTACTGCTGAAATATCCACGCAGTAAGAACCAAATTTTGTAAATGCAGAGTAGTAATTGCTTTTAATGTAGTCGCTATACTCTGTTGATTTTTTGTTTGGGTGATGGGTATTATAAAAGTTTTTCCATGCACCATATCCTATCCTGTTTGCTGGACGATCCTTATCTAACCACCTACGTTTTTGTTCACATAGATGTTTTACCAGGGTAGTTTCACGGAGGAATGTGCGACTACAATGTTCACAACCCCAATTAGATTCTTTAGCCGCCTGATAATCTTTCATACTCTTCCACATCACCCTCATCCACTAGGGTGGAAAGTGTTTCTATGTCACTAATTTTAAGTTCTGGATATATTTTACCAATACGCCATTTATGATTATGTAATCTGGTAAATTCCTCTGCCGCTTCCTTAATTGTTCCTTCATCCGTGCCCTTATATATTTTGGCAAAATAATCCTGAATATCTTTAACTTTTGCTGTGCTTTTTAATGCAGTAATAGATGCAGATAGGTGTGGTATCCACTGGTGGAATTGTTTACCTGCACCAGGACTGGCTGCACAAAGCATCATCCACTGTAGTTCAGGGTGCTTTGTAATATATTCATTGAACATATGCTTATTGGCTGCCTGATCCGTACTTAATACATAGTAACTACTAACTAACCCACCAGACTTAACCGTACTCATCCACCACAACAGCATATATGGCACAAATTTTCGTTGTTGTTCCTCTTGTAATCTACTGTAAAAGCCATAATCTTTTTTGTCTAATGCTTCAAGAGCCTTGAATAGATCAAACTCCTGATCAGTAAACCGTTCATCTACATCTGTTGCTTTTTTGGCTGCCATTATTAAAATGCCTGACTATAATCCACTATTTCACAATTACGGCTGACTTCTTTTACAAAATATATGCATCTTGGTTTCTGCTCATCATCTATTGGCACACATAGGAATTGTCCATTACGCAATCTAGGTGCATACCAAGTAACATCATTATAAATGTCTATTATCTCCAAGTCAAGAAAACTTGGACGAAAACTACTAATTGGGTTAAATTGGTAAGCCTTAAACCCACGATCATTTATACTTGTTAATGGTACAGTTTCTAGATCACCAAATTCTGGTTCACCAATTAGTATTTGCCAATCTAGTGGCATTTTTATTACGGTATCATCTACCCGTAAAACTAGAGCAGGACTGTTGAAACTTTCCAGAAATATAAGTGGTATGTAGTGGTAATCTACACTGTGCGGATTACTATTATCTAGTATAGCAAACCGCAAGTCATCCACCTCTTCTGGTAAATTCTCAAGGTTATATGGTTCGTTTTTTTCAAGTGTAAGTATTTTCATATTATTTGTAATTTAATTTTTCTACCTCGTAAGGATAATTTGCTTCTCGGTAAAACTCTTTGCGTTTTGTTAGGTGGCGTTTAGCAAAACGGCAACTGCTGGTTATATCCCAGATTTGTACGAAGTCTTTATCTTCTGCTTTTCTAATACCGCGCCCAATGCTTTGTATAACGCGGACAAAGCTCTTTCCGGGCTCAATAAGTACCAGATTAAAAATACGGGGGATATTAATACCAACAGCGGCCACACCGTAAGTCGCCACCAGAATCTTGTCCATACTCGTCGCCACTCCATCGTATTCCTCTTTACGCTCGGTTAGTTTAGTATCGCCACTAATAAACACACTGCCACTTATGCGATCAATCAACTCTTTACCAGCAGTTAGACGGTCAACCAGCACTAAGGTATTACCAGTTTTAGCGACACCAGTAATCAATCTAGCAATTTCATCCAATCTTTCTGGTGCCTCTAACAGGTGTTTCAACTCACTCTGGTAATTACTAAATTCAGATTTATCCTGCAATTGTACAATATTCACGTGACAATTAGCAAGTACGCCTTGATCCTGTAACTGGCTTGCACTTAATCTGTTTACTACACTACCTATACTTACTTGTAGCGCAGCCTGTTCAAATTTTTCTTTAGGTATAGTACCAGTCAATCCCCAACGTATTGGCACCCTAGCCATTACACCTGTAAGTAGTGTTTTTAGTGCATCTGCTTTGGCTTGATGCACTTCATCCACAATTACACACACTACACCCTCTAAGAATTCTCCGATTGACACTTCCGCAGTTCCTGCCTTAGTATTCTTAAGTAGAACATTAAGGCTCTGCCAAGTACAAATAGTGTGTCGGCGTCCTGGCTCCTTGCGATCACCAAAATACACACCAACATCAAGTCCTAGATTCCGGTAATCTGCTTCAGTTTGACCTACCAATGATTTATTTGGTACAATAACTACCGTTCTACCCATGTCTTGGCATGATCTACTAAGTGCTGCTGTAATAATTGTTTTACCGGCACCAGTGGCAACCTCCTGCAGACATTGTGGGTTTTCCAAAAACTTGTTTATAATTTCTACCTGGTAATCACGCAGCACTATCGGTTGACCTGCGGCTGGGTGACCCTTAGGCCAAAGAGTTCCACTAAAACTATCTACATTTACCGCAGTGAAGTTAAATGCAGTAGTGTAATCTCTGGTATCATTTAGTTGTATGTCGTACCCACAACTGTCAAGGTATTCAACAACTTCCGGTAATAGATTGATGTAGGTAGAACCTGCAAGACTAAAATATGATACTTTACCATTCCACCTACCAAGACGGACACTTGGCAAATAACGTGCACCTGGTATCTCGTATTCAAACCTCTTCATCAGGGCCCGCCGCTCTGCTAATTCAAGGCCTTCTACCTTGCAATTTACCTCATCACTAATATGTATTGTTGCTTGGCGCATATTAAACTCTTCCAGGGTAATCTTTTGGTATGCTAATTATCTTCATACCATACTCATCTGGATTATCTGGAACTGTTACACCTGGTTTACGCACCAATTTCATATCTTTAAATGGTAGATAATTTACATGGTGGTGTTCCCGTTGAAAACGCCAAACTAGTTCTGTATATTCCGGATATGCCTCTTTAAGCATACGACTTTTAGGTGCAGTACCTTCCTTAGCATAGAATTCTGCCGTATTACCGCCACCCACACGCTGAGTACGCAGTTTATCCTGTAGGAATGCATTAAATTGTACTGTACACCAACCATTAGTCAGCATGTCAAGACTGAGGATAGTATCTTCATTGTATCGCCCACGCCAGCGCCATGGTAGATCATTACGGATAAGATTACAACTATAGATACGGGTATTGGTTACAAATGGTGGTATTGCAGCATTCTGTGGTGCAAAACTGCGATAGTTTGGACCTGCCATACCTACATTGGAATAACGATCACAGAAGTCCTCCATACAACGGAAAATTGTGCCATCGGCAACTTTAATCTTAAGATTCCGGTTCAAGCGGAGGAAATTCATTATGTTATCATCACTAACCCAGTGCCACTGGTGACCTTCCTTAATGGAGTGTTCCCATGCAAAGTTACGTGCGGGTCCTGGCCCAGTTGATTTAGTTAGACCGTGATTATCAAGTAAATCATATGTAGACTTATACTTTTGATCTAACACTAACAATTTTGCATATGACTTTGCACCTGTTTCTGCTGACCATTTTTTAATTTCACTGTCGTACCAATCATGTTCTTGGGCTTCAACCACAATATAGTGTGGTACCCTCATAAAGTCAAGTGCTTTACTGGTATAGCGGCTATCTGCCCTACCCTTACTAACTACGTACCATGGATATTTTGGATTAGTTTTGTCCAAGTTAGTTATCCTCTGCACGGTCATCGCCGCTGTTAACGTAGAATAGGTCAACTACATCATTCTTTTCTCTTTTAGGAAACCAAATACTTTTTGTTTTTTTGGTTATATTTTGCTTTACTAATTTGGAAAATGCATCAATGCCTTCCTGGCTATCAAAACTAACGATTATTTGCCTGATAGCGCCATTTTCTGGCTGGTCAAATTCTGGCATTCCACGCCATTCGGCTTCCCTCTCATCATCTGGAATACCTTCAAATAGGCTTGTGTCTGGTTTCATATTTACTCCTTACTCTATATTTACCACCAATTGTATACCTTTGCAGGGTAGTTTGTCAACAGAAATAGAAAAACCCACCGCTGGGGTGGGTTGTTTAGTATGCGTGGCTAGTATCAGCCGCGCATACAGGTGTTTTGGGTCAGCACCTTCCAATTGGTAGGGCTGATCTTGACCAGGTCGGCAATCTTTAGTGCCATACGCAGGGACACTTCACGCAACTTGGTGCGGTTCTCCCACATAAACTCAAGGATTTCGGTATCCTTGCCATCTTCAAAACCGTACTCGGCAAACAAGCCACCAATCTGGTCCTTGCTGGCATCACGGTGCACCTGCTTGATGCGGAGCATCTTATCACGCTCACTGTTGATGGTCAGATCAAGGTAGTGGCAACGGCTCTGGAGGGCTTCCAGGTGGTCGGCAATCTTCTTGGACTTGACGTTCTCAAAGTTCAGGTTGGTAATAAAGATGACCGAACCCTTGAATTCAAAATTGTCGGGGATGCCTTCTCGGCGGAGCAGGCTGCTATCCGAGTTCCAGAAGATGCGGCGGCGCTTACCGCTGTCAAGGGCAGCCTTAAGGATGTTAAGAGCCAACTCATCCGAAAAGGCGGAGTCGCAGTCATCAAACACCAGGACATTCTTGGGGTCGGAGAACTTGTACAGTTGGGCGTACAGACCAAGCGGGGTCATGGCACCCTTGACCACCTCAAACCGGATCTTCTTGCCGGCGATCTTATCAAACAGGGTAGCCTTCTCAAGTTGGCTTTCAACACCAAAGGACTTACCAACACCAGGGGGGCCAGACACGATCATGGCGCGGATGTCGGAATTGATGGCAGCCTGGGTCATTTCATCCAGGATGGAGAACCGGGTAGCAATCCGGTCCATGGCTTGATCGTCTGATTCTTCAGGTTGCGGTTCAACCTTAACGGTATCAGCAGGGGTGAAGGCAATTGCACCAGCAACCGCACGGCGGGGGGCCAGGGCGGCACCACCAAGGTACTCAAAGTCGGATGAGCGGCTGATACGGATACGGCACTGCAGGCCACCGTTAGCCAGAGCGGCGCTGCCGTCGTTCTCCACGGTAATGAAACCGCCGCGCTTACCGTCCTTGTAAGGCTTGACCATGCTGAACACGCCAGCAACAGGCTTGTCATGGTATTCGCCGCGAAGGATACGTACTTGGGACATTTATTAACTCCTATCTATTCAATGGATGTATTATATACCGGAACCGATTTATTGTCAACCGGGTCCTGTAAATATGGCACTTGAACCATACTGACCTTCCAGGATCATACGGGCTTCGGCCACGGTGGCTGCCTGTACATGTACCTGGAATACCGCTCCAGTGCGGCTATCCCGTATCCATGCAGTATATGTATTCACGGCTGTTGGACTGTCTTGGTATAGTTAAGTTGGGTTTGGTAGCCAGGGCGGTGGGCCTTGACCTTGCCAGTCACGGTAATCTTATCACCAACGTATGCTTGACCAAAACTAAAAAACACCGCCAGATTGTCATCGGTTACCACCGTAACAAACCAAGTATTCCACTGTTTGCTATAGACGGCACGGACAACTTCGCCAGTAATCTTGACCTTGGATCCTACAGGGCCAACGTATTGGGGCAGGCAATCTGCTATACGGTCTTCAACCGAGCGGCGCTTAAGATCGCGGGCATATGCACTGGGCAGGGCGGCAACGATAGCAGCACCACGTTCATCCATAGTTTCGGATGAGGCATACTGGAGGGCCTTCTGCTCAAATTCATTGAGCATCTTGCCGCCTAGCATCTTGAAAGTAAGACCCTTGAAGTGGGTACGTACAGATTCACCAAGAACGGTATCCTCTTCCAGGATACGGTCAGGCTCGGCCATAAAGGATGCAACCAGTTCACGATTACTGGTAAACGCAGGAGGCTCACCATCTACCGTAATAAGGTTGCCCTTGATGTAGTCACCACGGTTGACACGGTGGGCAGCAGCGGCAGCCGCAAAAACGGTGGTGGTGGAGACCATTACGGGGTCAGGACGCTTATAAGCCATTACTTGCTCCGTTATCTAACTATGGATACAGTATACTATGGAACCGATTTAACGTCAACCAGTGTAGGTTTCGTAGGAACGGATGGCGCTCCGGCGGTCGGTATGCTTGGCAATATGTTCCACCCAGATACCCTTTGCGGACAGGGCGGTGGTCAGCCTGGGCAGATCGCAGTCTTCCTCAAGGTAAACGGTGGCACCCTTCTGGTAACTGTAGGGGGAAATCTGGCTGGCGATACCAAGATCAACCAGTACCTTTCGCTTGACGGCGCCCCAACCGTGGCCAGGGTCGCTATAGAACTTGATTTTAAGGGTCTTTGACACTTGTTGCTCCGTCTATCTACTATGGATACAGTATACTATGGAATCTAATTATTGTCAAATTTGGACTGCCATCACGGACTTACGGATTTCTTTCCAATACCATTCCTCAAAACAGTACCAGTACTCCTTGGAGCCGGCATTACGGTTCATACAGGTGGTAGACCGCTTTGCAGAACTTTCGGCATTAAAGGTCTTAATCATTTCACCAGACTTACAGTGGTAGACCACGAAAATCATGGTTGCTCCTTAGTAGGGCTTGACGTTGCAGAGGTGGAGGGGGCGCTTACCGGGTTCGTTAACCCAAATAGCACATTCGAAACCAAGTGCCTTGGCTTGAGCAATAGCCTCTTCAACAGTGGGGTAGGTGCCCTTGTTCATGCCAAAGTTTACCATATGGACAGTATACGTGGATTGCATTACTTGTTCCGTTTATCTTGTATGACTACAGTATATACGGAAATGGATTTATTGTCAAATTATGACATAAAAAACACTGGTGCGCCTGTGTCTTCGCCGTTTAGTGCCATAAGTATTTCCTGCTGTTCTGTATATATAAGTCGCTTACCTTCAAGCGCATTCCGTCTGGCAGTATCGTCCAACAATAACCAATCTTCTACTATACGGTGGTTACCCCATGCCAAACCATAGGTTTGTGTACTCCATAGCCAGCCGAATAAGTTTTTTAACGTAACTAAAGAATTCATGGGGTGGCTATGACTAACTGCCTGAGCCATATCATTTGCTAGTAACGCACTGAAAAAACTACCAGGCGCAAGACCGTGAAGGAAGTAGTTTCCAATTGATTCCGCAAAATCTTTTGGTACTTCCCAGTGTGCCATTCCACGATTAAAATACACACGGCTGTATTCAGTGATTTCCATATTGTGGTATAGTATAGTAACTAGTACTTTACTATTTTATATGTTTTTTGTCAACTTCGGCCAACTTTTTTTGGATCCAAACTTCTGCATCGGATTCCCGTTTGGTCTTGTAAACTACGCTGCCTGTAACTGGGTTTAGTGGATTATCCCACCTTACTACAACGTAGCACCTATCATCTCCGTTCCAACGTATGCCGTACTCTTCCATTGTAAATATATTTAGTTAAACTGTAATATCTTCCATTCCAGCAGTTCTTAGTCTAACAATATGCCCCATTTGCCATTGCTTGGCCTCTAGACCCTTCATAATACCAAGCCATCTATTGCGCAGGAGTGCAACCTCGTTAACTAGAGTTTCCATGTCTACTACATCTTGTTCGGCATCACAGTAGCGTTCAGCATCCCTGCTAGTCAATGCTCTATTATAACCCTCAAGATATTTTTTAAATGCCTGGGATCTAGTTTTGCGTAATTGTATATTGAGGTAATTTAAAACTGCCTCAATGACTTGTAATTGATTAAATCGGTGTTCGGTTATCCCTGGTAACGCGGCTATATTTTTTTCAACCACACCCTTAATGCCACATTCTGCCTTAGCAGCCTGTAATTCATCTTCAAAGTGGGAAATAAAATCTGGCAATACTGCCAGATTTTGTGTTATTTGTGTGTACCAGTTCACATTAGCCTACGTAAATTACCAATTACTGTCTTCATCTCCACCATCACCGTAGTCATCCGCATCTTCAATATCGGTCTCAACATCATCAGCATACCACTTAATAGCAGTTTCAACTTCACTATCGCCGCTGAATTCATAACGGATATCATCCAAGTCAAAACCGCCATCAACCAAAATGCCAACTAGACCATCTGCAAGTTGCTCTACATCTTCTTCCGGCAACGCATCACGCACTAAATTCCAAATTTCTGCTGCTAGGCTAACACTCATTCTTCTCGCTCCTCCTGAACTTTATTATTTATTTTTTGTTTGCCGAATTCAGACATTACAAGATCAAGGCAGCCACCGTCATTTGTTTCCCAACCCTTACGGAAGTGCTTAACAATTTCGCCATCTAGGGAAGTGTATGCTAGACGATTACCCTCTTTTTTAAGTAAACCACTCTTTTCAAATAGATCAAGTAGACCGCTGTATGGATTCATGCCAGTGGTATAGGGAATTTTAACCTGAACACTTTCAAATGGTTTTGAATAACGTGTCTTCATGACCTTACATGCTGACCTGATACCAAGTACTTCACTTACTTTGTTGCCGTCTTCGTCTTCTTTTAGTTTTAGTTTACGCATGGCAACTACAATACTTGATGCATAGATAAACCCTTGTCCGCCTGAAATTTTATCATCGGGGTCAAACATATCCTGGCTAGCATATGTATGATTAGTGGCAACCATGCCAATGTTTAGTGAGCCAAACATGTTAACACAGTTGCGCACCAGTGCTGTTAGGGCTTTAGGCTTACGACCCATATCACCCTTCATATCACCAGCCTCAAACTGGTTTACATCAGTAGGAGTTAGCAACATTCCTAGACTATCAATAATGAATAGTACTTTAGGACGATCCTCTGGAGGTAGAGCCTTGTAGTTTACAACAAACTGACTAATTGTTTTAGCAACATCATCAATCATTGCCATATTAAGTTTTAGCAGCTTATCTTCGCTAGTGTCCACACCTAGGGCTTTAAGCCAATCTTCGTCTAGTGCATTTTCACTATCAACAAGAACTACGTAAATACCTTGTTCTTGTGCATGGCGGACTAGGTTCCCTGAGCAGATATAACTTTTACCTGAGCCACTTTCACCGGCAAATACTGTAACTTTGCCCAAAGGAATACCCTTATTAAAATCTCCACTAACAAGGTAGTTAAGGGCATAATTGCCGGTACTGATCCAGTCGGTGGGATCATTGAAACCAACACTTAAGCCCTCAATGCTTTTTGTAATATCTTTACGAAATTTACTTACATCGAATGGTTTTACCACGTTTTATCCCCTACTATTTGCTACTTGTCTGGCAGTATACACAGAATAGGGTTCTGTGTTAAGTAGTTCTGGACTATCTTTTGCCAACTTTTCAAATTCCCAATCGTTGGGATAGTGACGGAGGACACCTCGTGCACGTTGGCGCACAATACTTGGTACACGTGGTGTTTTACCTGGGTCACATAATTCTTCCAATAATTTTTTACCTTGCTTAAGCGCACGGTAACGTTCGTCTGGTAGTGTCATTTTATTACTCCATTATGTAGATGGTACCGGAGGATATCCGGTACCATTTTTGCTACTATTAGGCTGCCTTATTTTGGCGGCTACGAATCATAGCAAGGATGTCTTGTGCCTTATCACCGCTTGTAACGGCGGCAGAAACTTTAACTTCCTTGGCTGGAGTTTGCTCTTCCCATGGTGGGGTTGAATCTTCCTCTACTGCCTTACGTGGCTGTGGTGCTGCCTGGCGTGGTTGCTCTTCAGCAGCCTCGCTACGTGTTGGGTTACTAATCTGTAGACCCCATGGCTTGTAGTATGCACCCCACTTTTCTGGATCGTATGGACGACCAGCGACGCTTGCATCAAACATTTCACGGATGATACGCTTTTCTGCGTCGGTTGGCTTCTTAGGTAGGAATTCCTTTAGATTGAATAGACTATGTGCTTCAATGGCGGCCTGTTCAACTTCAGTTAGGGCTGATTCCTTGCGGGCCCATCCACTTGTTGAATAGTCTGCATATCCACCCTTCTGGGTCTTAACAATCTTAAAATCTAGACCACGTAGATAATCAGTTGGCAATTCTTCAATCTCGGGATCCATTAGACTGGACTTGATGATTGCAAAAATTTGTGGACTAATCACAAACCTACGGATTGGATTCTCTGGAGTCTTGTCATCACCCAGTGGGTTCTGGCGTACAAAACCCTGGAAAATGTAACTCTTCTTCTTCCAATACTTACGACCCATATCCTCAAGGCTCTTGTCCTTGAACCAGTCACGAACTTCTGTTAGGATTGGGCAATTTTCTTCGTACATTTCCATACATGGAACCTGTACCTGTACTTCCTTGCTATCGTTTGATCCAACTACTCCGGCAAACGGCAACTTGATTAGATTACGTTCACGCCAGAAAAATGAATTAGAACTATCACCGTCTGGTAGAAAACGCACAGTAGCACTGGTACCTTCGGCCATATTCCAGAATGGATAAATGGCGCTATCAGCCTGACTACGTTCTTGATTTTGTTGACTACGATTTTCTTGTGCCTGTAATTTGGCACGGATTGCTGCTAGTGATGACATGATTTTTTCTCCTTATTAAAAACTTTGTCTTTTACTAAACTATTAACTTAGATGTAATGTCAGCGAGAAACTGACGTTGACATGTAGCATAGTATATATTACTGGTGCTCAATGTCAATAATATTTATCATTCGAATGGTAAAACTGGTACTTTTCTTATCATTTATGGCCCATAAACCTACGTAATTCAGCCATTTCCTTCTTATGTTGAAGTATGTCTTCCTTACTTGGTTGAGGGGTTAGATCAGGAGGTGTTCCCGGTATGGCACTTTGGCTGCCACCACCAAATCCAAAATAATTAGGATTATCAGCCTCGTTGATACCACCTAATACTTTATCAAGTATTGTTCTAATCTTTTTGGGTGCTTTTGCAAGTGGATAAAGATCGCTAACTATATTATCCCGTACACTATCATCACCGGCGGAATACATTTGCCTTATTTTACTGGCACTATCAACTGTTTTACCTGCCACAGAAAAATCAATTTTAGGTACCACATATATATAGGCATGTTTACTTAATGGTTTTTTTCTGCCTTCTTTATATGGCTGAAAGTACTTTGCTCCGCCAGACTGTTTAGGGGAAAAATCAAAACGGTCACTATCTTTTTCGCTAATTGCAAATATTAAAACTGTGTTATCCGGATCAAAATTTCCTGTTATTTCTTCTGCCTTGTACGGACTTTTAACTTGAACAAACCTGTCTCTAGGTACACCACTCTGGTTAGCCAAGAAACTCTTGTCATTGAATTTAAATGGACGCTCAGTAGTGGTATCGGTTGCTGCTACGTACACCTCACCATCTGGAAACTTATGTGCTAGATGGTCAAAAACACTTGCGTGACCTAGGTGGAATGGGTGAAACCCACCTGGATAAATAACCAATGTTTTTTGTTGCGTATTTCTAACCGCTTCGCTTACTGCATCTCTAGCAGCCAAATTTTGTGCTGAAAAACCCTGCCTGTCAATGAATTTGAGGCCGCCGAATACAAATCCCTCCTGGCTCTCTTGTCCACCCTGGAGATAGCCCTTGATTGGGCTTTCTTTTGCTGCCTGTTCAATCTGCCTAACAACATCCATTTTATAGTTATAAACATTAATCCAATTTTGGAATAATTGCTTAATTACTTGTTTATTAGTCTTTATATATTCAAGTAGAGCGGCATGCATTTTTGGACTAATTTTTTTGCCTGCTAATTGACCATCAAGGCGTTGCTGCATCCATGGGAAAAACCCGGCATATAAACCTTTAAGATTGCCACCTACTATTCTATTATTCAAATATACAGTAAAGTGGTTTGCAAATGTTGTTGCTGTTTGTGGTGCACCGCTAATAAACCCATCAATGTCAGCCTGGCTAGATGATGCGCTTTCAGCAGCAGTACGTAGACTTTTGTTCAATCTAATATCTGGCTTCACGGGCATACTTACTGGTAGTATAGCCACATTACCAGAAGGTTTAAGATTACCTAAGTCACTAAGCCATGTTACATTATCTTCTGTACTTACCGCGCCTGGATCAAGCCAGCGGTGTACGGCAATACCTGCAGTTTTTCCGGCCAGATATTTGCCTAACTCAGTATCTACCCCCACTTTGTAAAGAATTCCATTTGGATTGGGTCTAAATTCGTAAATCCCGCGATTGTCTTTTAATGGTTCATGGAACATTAGATCACCCATGTACCAGCCTGGACCAACATAACTACGTTGTAGCGATGGCCATATTTGTTGAACTATATTTACTAATTCACTACGACCACCGTCCGGCCGGCCTGCTTCATGTTTTGCAAAATCACGTGGGCTATATATTCCTGGACGACCACCAGAACGATTAAACATATGTTTATCCATTATCTGGAATTTACCATCTGGGCCAGAACCAAATACTAGAGCCGGATAACCATCAAATTTAATTGTTATCGCACCTGGATTTTTAGCAGCACGATCCATAGTTTGTAGTACAGCCTGCAATGGCATATAGTCTTTTAGCCCACCCAGTATAACCATATCTTCTGGGTGATCCATATGCCCTTTACCCTCTGCTAGGTATTTTACTTCATTTATAGTATTAACCCAATTAACAAATTCTTGCAGAAGTTTCATTTTATTCCGCTTAATTTTTTTATTGCTGTAAGGTGCTCATTTACTGCCTCTATAGATGGTGTGGTGTCAGAATTCAGAGTCTTTAATATGTCCTCCACCCGCCTAATCCAACCACTTACATCACTTGACCCTATTTCGTAGACATTTCCTACTCCATCTGCCACATCGTCTACTGCCTGTGATACCTGATCTAATCCATACTGCTTAATTAAATCTAATCTTCCATTAACTATACGTCGGCGTATTGCTATTGCTACTGGATTCTCATCAGAGTCATACTCGTCTTCGCCTAATTTCTTTTTATGTTTATCGTGGCGTTGGTGTCCAGATTTACCATGCTTACCAGCACCGCTTTTCTGGGCATATTTTGCCACAAAATTGCGTGGTTTAGATTGTTTAGCACGTTCTGCCAATGGGGCTTGAGGTGTGCCAGGTACTGGAGGTGCGGCTGCTGGTGCTGGGGCAGCCGTAGCGGGCTCCGGTTGAGCAGCGGGTTCTGCTGGTGGCGCCTCTACTGGTGCCGCCTGTTCCGGCTCAACGTCAACTAGTGCTAGTACTTCGCCACAAAAATCATCAGTCTTATTTTTTTGTAGCCAAGTGATTATAGCAGATTTAGCATCATTATCTGGATCTACGTCGGCCAAGGAATCTAAAGTTTTAAATAATTCGCTACGTTTATCCTCGTTGTCAATTAATTCCTCTAATTGCCCTTTAATACTCATAGCATCGGCACCCACCGGCAATTTATCTTGGGATTTAATCAGATTCGATAACTCTTCTATTTTTTTATCCATTTCCGGTGTTCTACCTTCGGATATACTTTCTGCCCACTTACTAAATTCTTCTGCTTCAGTGATTTCACCAAGATTAATCTTTAACTTATGTAACACTGGAATGGCACGTTCAATGCGTGGATCTAATTTATTAGTAACAAACATTCCAGCATAATCACTGTCGCCGCCCTCTTCCATTAGGGTTGGCTGCCATGATTCAAAATATGACGTATAACCACGTGTGCCAGAAAGGCGTTTAATTGTGCCACGTAGATTTTCGTATTGCTGGGTTGCTTCTTTTACAATAGTACTTACCGCCTCATTGAATATTCCATTACGTGTTGCACGGACAAATCCACCCAAACGGCTAATGTCTTCCGCTAGATCCTTAATGTGTGTCCAGCGATCATCATTATACTGTCCGCCTTCTGCTAGATGCCTGGCAAATGCGCGGCCGACGCTTGGTTTTTTACTTGGCACTAGTAAACGTTCGCCGTCAGCGGTTTCTAGAAATATTTTTTCCACATGATGGTAACGTAGATCACCTTCACCTATTTGTTTTGTGTGTTTAATAATCATTTTTATGGCTGGTATACCATCACTCCAACTTGTATGTTTATTACCATGCCATGCTTCTAACAATTGTTCTTCTGTCTTTTGTTGTTTACGTTTTTTCATTTCAGTGCCCAACCTATCAATATTTTGTATGTCAAAGCCCATTTGTCCATTTCTCAAAGACCAATCTTTAAGTCGTTTAAGAAACTTTGTCCAACCACTATCCCCCTTGTTGGTACCGCTAACTGCCGCATCATTATAATATACTGTTACTTTACCATCATTTGTGGTTACAGTTACAGTTCCATAGTTATGGTTGCCATTACGGTAGTTAAAACGGAATTGATCTGCATCAGCGGGATCAGGTACAGATTTGCCGTCAGTATCGAGATATACAATCTTGTCAAAATTATATGCACGTAAAAAACCTTCTAGGTCTTTATTAAAATTTTCAGTTTTCTTAGGCATCTTTATTCCAGAATATTGTAGTATTTATCAATGTAGGGAAATACTGGGTGCACCAACGGTCATTATAAATGGCATAGGTTCTATAACCTCGCTGTGATCCCTAATATGGCTATCAATGTCAACAAGGTAGTTTTGTAGATGCTGGAATAATCTCACTACCAGCAGTGTGGCCATTACTAAGTCGTCGGTTTCACCTACTTTTGCAGCATAACTACCTCCACTTGCCACAAACGTCTTTAATTCGCTTATCAAGGTTGAACTGTGTATAGTTAATTTACCACTTTCCAATAATATTTTAAATTTAGCACATGCAGCCAATTTTGTTTTATTAGTGGTATTAAATCCGCGACGGTAACGTCTTGTGCTTCCTAACTGTTTAGGTTCACTAAGCATAGTGCCTAGTATGTTTTCCTCACCGTATTCAGCAAGAGAAATTAGTGCTGCTTCGCCTATATTATTATTTTCTAGTGAGTAATATAATTTATCCGGTTGACGGGTAATTTCAATTATTTGTTTATTGATTTCCGCTAACAACTTAATTTGTTCAGGAATAGTTGTACGATTATGCCGCCATTCTGCTACTTGTTGCGTTGTGTCTGCCTCAAATACCTGTATAGCAGCGGCATCTCCACCTGTGCCCAGGCTTGGATCCAATCCAACAACATAAATCTTATTTTTTTCTGGACGTTTAAACCATCTAACTTGACCAGTTTTGTATATGGGTTCTTTTGACTCAAGTGTAGATAACTTAATACTATTGATTAGGGTTTCCTCGTCTATAATAAATTCGCACCGGTGTTCTCGGCGGAAACGTTCTTCTCCAATTTTACTTATTTCTTCTTGTGCCCACTTTTCATCACGCTCTGGATGTTCATTCCATAATGCCTTAAATGGACTAAAACCATTCTTTCCTAACTTTGTTGGATTACCCCACTCGTCAATATTTTTATTTGCATCCTTCCATATTAATGCAAATTGATCTTCATCACTGTTAGGTGTGCTAGTTATAATACATTTACCACCAGTTGCTAGTGTGGGAGATATTGATGTCCAAAATTCACGTGCTATAGTGGGTCGAACGAACGCAAACTCGTCTAAGTATAGTAAAGATAATGACATACCGCGACCAGTTTTTTCTGTTGTTGCTCTAGCAACTATACGACTTTTGTTTTCAAAGTCTATATTGCCTTGATTATATGCCTCAACACCCGGCTTAAGCCACATGGGGCACATTTCATATGCATACCGTATACGTTGCATAATTTCTTGAGCACCGCTGTATTGGTGGGCCGCAATTAGTATTGTTTTATCAGTTTGAAACATTGCAAACCATAATAGATAGCCGGCCGCAGAAGTAGTTTTGCCTAACTGTCTACCAAGTAGTGATATACTAAAACGATTTTCGTGGTAATTTTTAATTAAATCAACTTGATATGGATAAGGATCGTAAAGAGTTTGACCTAGCATAGGGTGCTGAATGTAAAAATAGTGGCGCATGAAATGTTCAAAGCCAGTATCTGGATGACAGCAACGTATTACTTCCCTTATTTGATCAGGAGATAATTCTACTATTTGACCCTTTTGTCTAACAAACTGGTTATCTCCAGCCATTACTTAATTCCCCGTAATTATAATATTTACACCTGGCCAGGCGATTGTGTAGAATTAAGTTATTTCCTGCCACTCAATACTGGCATATACTGACTGGCTATTGCCTGTGGTGGCCATCATAATTACATACTCGTAAGGTACACCAGTAAATGGCTCACGCTCAAGTTGATAGGTAAATGTAAACTCTTCCTGTGTTGGTGCACTGCTGCTTTGATTTGTGGAATTTATAAACGATTGTTCTACAATGTCTCCACTTACTAGTGCAGTTGGGCCAAGATTGTATTGCACTGCACTGTCTGCCGCACTGTCTACCCATGTGCCACCGGTGGTTACAGCATACTTGTATATCCTGTATTGGAATATACTTTGCTGGACAGGCACTAGTGAATAATTGGTTGGAATTACAACCGCATCCAACATTGTAGGCTTAAGTCTAATTGCAATCACAGGACGGAAAGACACATCATTGGGTAAGGTAACTGGACTACCGATTACGTGGGATGCGGCCCGTGGATTACCTGATAGTTGATATCCACCTTCGGATATTACACTAGCACAAACTTGCCGTAGAGTACTTGCTGACGCTGTGGTACCAGTATTTGTAATTTCAATACGCAATGGTAGAGTTGCAGTTGTCATGTATGTAGTTGTATTATCAGCAGTTAGTGTGCTTGGTATATTAGCATGGTGGAAGTGGTGGCATTCAACATAATTACCATCAATAATAAATCCAACACGAACAGTTCCTACACCTAACCATTCAATATCACAGTACCAAATTTGATCTAGTGCTGGATCTAAAACAATACCAGACGGGTTAACACCAACCGTATTACTTAGGCTATTCATGTTCCAATCCGCTTGTGGTATTCTATCCTCAACTATGCCGCCAGAACTACTACTACGTATAACCATATTAAGTGTAGTTCCTACCGCTTCAAAATATATACCGTTATCAGCATCAAAATAACCCATACGCTGCCTTAAGTTTGCTTTAGGTTGATTAAAGCAGAATGACTTATAAATTAATAGGCTCTTACCTGGCTGATATGGAAACACCCTAACGGTTTCACGCAGTACACTATCTCCAGATGCGGTACCAACATTCAGTAGGAATGAACTTGAATTTGCTTGATAAGTTACCGAGGCAGTTCCACTTGTTGATGTGCTATACTGTTCGTGGTCATAGTATCTTGCCTGGGTATCAAATAGTGTAACTGGATTACTTACACGCAATCTACCGAAGGCATCTACTACACCATCATTAAACCCGTTTACATTTACACTAGTGTTTGCTGGTAGATTTGCTGTAACAGTGCCGGAAACCACCCATGGGCTTGTGCCCTGGTTTGCAGTAACAGTTCCACTTACGGGTTGAGTTGCTGGGAAATTACCAACATTGACTGTTCCACTTACAGGTACCGGATTTCCAGAGTCATTCCTGATTTCAACTTCAGGCATAGTACCTATATTAACAGTACCAGACACAGGCATTGTTGTGCCAGAAATATCAATATTCCCTAATGCCCCTATTGTAACATTATCAACGGTTACACCACCAGTAATTGTGGCATCAGTTCTAACGAAAACTTCACCAGTAGACTCATTAAGGCCTAATGCTTGAGTGATATTTCTAAGATACCACGGTGCTACTTCTGTTGGGCTTGGAACTGGCATATATTACCTCATAATCTCCATGGTCTTCCTGGTGCTGGCAGTAGTGCACGGGCGGCCCAAGTTGTGAAAACATTGTACTGCCTGTAGTACGGCTGACCAAATGTACTACGTATTGGCTCACTAACATCAAGTAATTTAAGGCTGGCCTTTGCCTGCTGTAGGGTTAACCCCTGCGCCGCTGCTAGAGCGGGTGCATTAGTCTGGATATAATCATTCCAGTTGTCATAACCTACAGGTGTTGGTGGTAGAGCCATATTATATTACTAGTTAATAGTATTTAGTGTTAAATTGGCTTTTCTCCTGTGAGGTATTGTTTACTAAACCACAACTTAAACCATGCATCTGTGCCTGGTTTAATACCATGCTTCCGTTGCAAGTCGGCTTTTTCTTGACCAGTTATGCTTATATTTGAACCAGGAGTACCAGTAAAACTGCCTACTCCTGCCAATTTTTTTAATTTGTCTATATCATCCATTACTTGGCATAACCACTAAATGGTTTTACTGGACTAGACTTATTGGTATCTGGTGCCTCTGTACTACGATTATCTGTAATCTTTTTAACTTCGCCAGCACCGATCATCTGTGCGGCCTTGTTGATTATTTCCAAGTCAGCATCAGTATAGGTCGCTAATAGTGGATCACCAGCAGTTGCACCTGCGGGTGGTGTAGGATAATCAGGTGCACCAGCCATGGCAATACCAAACCTCCATTGAGCATATGGACTACCGCCTTGTTTATTCTGGCTAATATCAGGCATGCTGATTGCACCTTTAATGGCAGATGCCTGTCCTGGTGCTAATAGTTTACCATTAGCAGCAACATCCTCTGCTTTACCATACTTTGTCTCTGCTATAAATTCACTTGCCCTCATCTTTATCCGCCAATCTTAAGCCCTTAAATGGTACTTTTTCTTTAGTGTTTTGCCATAGTTCTCTATTACTTAATAATTCTACCCATACATCACGTTTAGGGCGATTTAATTTCCAGAAATCAAACTGTAGATTACTACTTACTGGTCGACAGTATAAGGTACGTTCACTAGGCACACATAATTGCTGGCTTGTAGTACGGAATTGGTTCTTGCCTGTACTAAAA
>Ga0209229_10000313_pt1 | contig 19395 bp, 13 predicted proteins | sample SanBayMetagenome_FD_187466 | JGI IMG/M metagenome (GOLD analysis project Ga0209229, IMG submission 187466) | Freshwater and sediment microbial communities from dead zone in Sandusky Bay, Ohio, USA (SPAdes) (version 2) | ecosystem: Environmental > Aquatic > Freshwater > Lentic > Sediment... | reverse complement strand
TGGGATGTGATCGTGGACCCTGCCCGTAAGATCCGTGTTGGTAACAAACTTTATTTTGGCGACAATGAAGACCTGGTGGCCGAAGTCATCGACAATACGACCAGCCGCGGACGCACCATCCGTTTTCTCTGGGAAGATTCGGAAGAATCCTTCCGCGCCCAATTGGAAAAACTCGGAGAGACCCCGCTGCCCAAATACATCAAGCGTAAACCCGACGAAGAAGATAAAGAGCGCTACCAAACGGTATACGCCAAGCATGAAGGAGCTGTTGCGGCACCCACCGCCGGACTGCATTTCAGCCGCGAACTGATCAAGCGACTTGAGATCAAAGGAATCCGTTTTTCCGAAGTAACCCTGCACACCGGATTAGGCACCTTCCGTCCAATCGAAGTAGAGGATCTGAGCAAACACAAGATGGATGCAGAATACTATCACATCGATGAGGCTGCTTGCAGTGTAGTCAACCGAGCCAAAGAATACGGTCATCGTATCTGCTCGATCGGTACCACCACCATGCGCGCAATGGAATCTTCCTTCACGGCGCAAAAACTACTGAAACCATCGGAGGGATGGACCAATACATTCATTCACCCGCCCCACGATTTCAACATCGCCGATGCACTGGTAACCAATTTTCACCTGCCGAAAACAAGCCTGCTGATCATGACCTGTGCCTTCGCCGGTTATGAACTTACCATGGAGGCATACAAAAAAGCCATTAAGGATAAGTATCGATTCTTCAGCTATGGAGACGCGATGCTGGTGATCTAAAAAAATAACCCCGGAATTTCCGGGGTTATTTTTTTAGAGGCCGAATAAGCCTTGATTCAATTGCTGCAATAATTCCTTCTTCCGCCCGGCATCAACCAACAGGGAAATATTGTGCGGGCTTCCCCCATGACTGATCATGCGAACCGGTATCATGCCGATCGAACGCAACAGATCCTGCAACACACCGTTCTCGCGACCGATCTCCTGCCCCACCACGGATACGATGCACTGTTCAGCATCCACCTCCACGGCACTGAAACTGCCCAGCTCAGTGAGAATCTCAGATAAATGCGCATCGGAATCTATCGTGACGGAGACCGCCACCTCAGAGGTCGTGACCATATCGATCGGCGTACGGTACTTTTCAAACACCTCGAATACTTTTCTCAGAAATCCATATGCCAATAACATCCGACTGCTCTTGATACGAATGGCCCATATGCCATCTTTAGCCGCCACCGCTTTCACCCCTCTACCCAATGACCTCTCTGTAATCAAGGTGCCCGCTGCTCCAGGCTCCATCGTATTCAATAAACGCACCGGTACGTTCGCCTGCTGTGCAGGCCAGATCGAGGCAGGATGCAGGATTTTTGCCCCGAAATACGCCAGCTCTGCGGCTTCTTCGAAACTCAGCTGCTCGACCGGACGAGTCCGATCGACCACACGCGGATCATTATTGTGCATGCCATCGATATCTGTCCAGATCTCACAAACGGATGCGCTAACCGCCGCCGCCAACAACGAAGCCGTATAATCACTGCCCCCTCTCTTCAGATTATCCACTTCCCCTTTCGCATTGCGACAGATATATCCCTGCGTGACAAAAAGTTTTCCGACTCCCGTATTGAGTAATGGACTAAGCCGATGGTGAATCTCATCCAAGCGCGGCTCATCATTTTCATCAATGCACATGAAATCCAATGCGTTCAAGAATACATGATCGACCCCCTTTTCCTTCAGGTAAACACAGAAAAGTTTAGTAGACAACAACTCCCCTTGAGCCAAAATATCACGATTCAGCGCTTCACTGTAAGAAACCTGACAGATCATACCCAACAAACCAAAATGCTCCGACAGGATCTGATCTGCCTCGAGCAAATTGTTATCCTGCTGAAGCAAACCACGCACGAAATCATGATAATGCTGTTGTAACACCGCGATACGATCCCTGGCCTCTTCTTTTTTCCCGATCGAAAGACTTTCCCCAATGGCGACCAACGCATTGGTGGTGCCGGAAAGTGCCGACAAAACTAGCAATACAGGCTCTTGCTGAGCGATCACCAACTCCGCCACACGATGCATCCGTTCCGGGCGACCCACACTGGTGCCGCCAAATTTCATGATTTTCATAACTGATACTTTTGGGGCAAGCACGCAAATATAATACGGGAATCAACCCGGCATCGACTAACCTAAACTCGGCACACCCAAACGTTGCGACAATGCATTCAGGTCCTCCACGACGGAAACCATCAACGGGATACCCGTTACCATGCGATCCGCTTCCGCTTCCCGCTCCGGATCGCCGGGCACTAACACCGGCTGCGCCTCAACAATAGGAGTAGCTGAACGAAAGCCGCGGATCCAATGATCCATATGCGACTTGTACTCATCAACGGGACGGAAAGCATCTACCCGCATGGCACCTAAAAAATGACCGATACCCTTACCCGGCTGTTGCGCAGGCATCGGTACATACGCCGGAAAAGGAGGAACCCAGGGAGCATAATTGGCTCCACTTAACAAGGCTGAAAAAAGATCGACGATCGCTCCTAATGCATATCCCTTATGCGATCCGTGTTCCCGATCGCCACCCAAAGGCAACAAAGCGCCTCCATGTTTTAAGATATTAGGGTCATTTGTGGGATTGCCTTCTTTATCCTGCACCCAACCAGTGGGCGTATCCTGCTCCTTGCGTTGCAGAATCTCCAACTTACCATTGGCAGCTGTAGTCGTAGCCAGATCGGCAACAAAGGGCGGCTCCTCTCCTGCCGGTGCGGCAACACAGATCGGATTGGTTCCCAGCAATCGGTCTTTCGAAAAGGTGGGTGCCACCAGCGGACTGGCATTGGTCATTGCCCAACCGATCATATTCTCGTGCAACGCCTGCATGGCATGAAAGGCAGCGATCCCGAAATGATTCGAATTCTGAACACTTACCCAACCCGTGCCTACCTGCTTTGCTTTTTCGATCGCGATCTGCATCGCCTTGGCGGCTACAACCAAGCCTAAGCCGCTGTCCCCATCCACTACAGCTGTCGAAGGCGTTTCATGGATCACCCTGATGTTGGGCTGCGCATTGACTCGACCCGCCTCCCATAGCCGAACATAACCACTTAACCGAGCCACACCGTGTGAATCGATACCCCTCAGATCAGCAGACAATAACGCCCGGGTCGCCAGCATGGCATCCTCGACTGGGCAGCCGATACGCAAAAAGATGGCTCGCGTATAATCAGTCAATTGCTCGTAAGAAACACAATGGGCATTCATGTTGCAAAAATAACCCGATAGAAGAAGCATCGAGGCACAAATAAAAAAGCCTCCAGAAGGAGGCTTGAGATTTTATTCGCGTAGGATCAGAATGGAAGATCATCCATCTGATCATTTCCGGAGGGAGCCGGACCTGCCCCCATGGGTGCAGCAGATGAATATCCTGCGCCACCACCTGCAGCTTGCTCGCTACGCCCACCCAACAACTGCACATCTCGTACACGGAGCGACAAGGAAGCGCCGGGTGTGCCGTCGTTACGTTGAAAAGAGCGAGCTTCTGGTTGCCCCTCCACATAGACCTGCTTTCCTTTGGTCAGGTATTGAGATAAAGCGGTTCTGTCTGTCCAATAGGCACAATCTACCCAGATGGTTTTTTCCTGCTGATTGCCCTGACTGTCCCGAAATTTCTCTGTGTGAGCAACCCTGAAATTGATCACATTCTTTCCATTCACCGTGTTAACAACACAGTCCTTTCCGAGGTTGCCGATGACTTGCATTTTGATCATAGTACTCTGTTTTAGTTCGTAATTAAATTGGATGACGAATATACTGTTTTTCTACGCAGGCGGTTGCGTCACTCCTCGGTACGAGCACTGCTCGAGTCGATGAGTTTTCCAAAGAAAATAGCATTCATGTATAGCTTGGCACCACCCAGCCAATAGGCCCGCAGATTGGGGTTGTCAGCGATGTTGACCACTCTTCCCTGCCCCAGTGCATTGACTACTACAGCTGCTGCTCCTTTGGTTGCTTCCAAATTCTCGGCGCTCATCCAACCGCTTTGTAATGGGGTGGGGGTATAAACGAAAGGTGTTGCGAACGGATTGCGGCTGCGGTCGAGGTAAACCTTGTTCGCCTTGAATAAACTAACCGTGGGTTGAGTATAGCCGAATGCCATTGGGTGGGTTGCATCATAAGTTGCCTCCACGATGGCACCCCGCATTTGCTGCGCACCATCCAACTGATCCCGTTTACCATACGACAGCCACTTGGAGCTATCGATACCGGATTTAGCTCGTTTCAACTTCACGTCGGAGATCCCTTGTTGTTGCGCCCAATTGATCGCTTCCTCCGTCAGCACTAAGGTTCCGCCGGATTGCACCCAGCTGCGCAGCTTGTCTTTATTCAATTCCGAATAACTACCTCCGACCATCAAAATCGTATTGTATTTGCCGACATCGACCCGATTGAATTGTGATGGCTCCAATAACGTCAGTCTGAAATCCATTCGCTGATCCAATAGATGCCATACTTCGCCCGCATCGGTGGCATTCACACCCGGACCGGCGATCAGGGCAACCGACGGACGGTTCAGGGTGACGAAACGACTGCTGCCCAGGTCCGACCCGGAAAGAGAGAGCCCGGTTTGCACAGCCTGACAAGAGATGCCATACTTTTTCACCAACGCATTCAATCGGTCGTACAAATCAACCGAAGCTGTAGGTTGCAATTGAACAGGTATCAGGATTGTTCCGGCCTCATAACTTCTGTCCGAATCCTGTACACGGATTTTAAATGGTGCGAGCGCCGCTTTGACTAGGTGCCCTGACTGCAACAATTCATTGAGTGCTGCAGGCGCCTGCAGGTCAGTCCACCGGATCAAATACCCATAATCAGATCGACCGCCTTCGATCAATCCGGGCAGCACCGGCATCTTCATCTCATTGGTCGTAGGCACCACACTCAACTCCGCATATGGAATACCAAAGGCCAACGGCATGGTCCAGGAGGTGATGTCATAGAACAAGCTGTCGCGATAGGTTCGATTCTTTTCAAAGATGGTGCGGATCAATGTGTGCTGTGGCTGATTGAGGCTGACTACATAGGAAGACCGCATAGAAAAATCGGGACAGGCTTTATTATCGGCCAATGATCGTACCTCGATCTGATGCCGCTGCAACATCTCCAAAAATCGTTGCACGCGAACCGGATCCGTAGGGTCGCCAAATACGTAAGACTTGACCGGATTAGCAGCCGCACGAGCAGATGCTTCTTGGTAAAAACGCCGCTGATAGTCCAACAGATCTACACGCAAACGCATCGAGCCCTCCAGCGTAGAGAGTGTCGTCACAAATTGATTTCGGATGGTAAAAGGAAACGTAAGCAACCCGTTGGCGGTCTGTTGACCATGACCGCGTGATGAAGCTTGCTCAAACAGAATGCCTACCGATCCGTTGATATCAGGATAGGTAGACCCTTTTCCGTAATAGAAATCATCGTAATTCTCTTTGGTGAAATACAAAGAGCCGATCCGGTTAAGTGCATCTGCATGATAGGTGGCCAATCGGCTAGTGATCTCTTGATTTTGCGGAGGCGTCAACGGGTTTACCCGCGAAGGAACACCCGGTTGAAAAAAGAAACTGGCATCGCTACCCTGCTCGTGATGATCGGTCAGCACGTTCGGCTTCCATAGATGAAACCAACGTAAGCGATTCTGACTCTCTACGTGTTGAGCAGGCAACCAATCCCTGTTCAGATCAAACCAATAATGATTGAATCGTCCGCCCGGCCATACTTCGTTGTACTCCCGCGCGTTTGGATCCGATACCAGATTTTTACTCTTATGCTGATTGGCCCAGGTAGAGAAACGTTGTAACCCGTCTGGATTGAAAGAAGGATCCAATAAGATCACCGTACTATCCAACAACTTATCGATGGCTGCGCCTTGAGCAGCGGCCAGGTGGTAGGCTGTTAGCAAGGAAGCATTGGAACCACTGGGCTCGTTACCATGGATGGAATGACCGATCCATAGAACAGCCGGCATCGACTTGATATCCAAGGAAGCTGAACGCGCGGGATCTGTTAACTGAACGTGTTGCTCTCGGATCTCTGAGAGACGGGCGTGGTTGCGAGGCGAGGTGATAATGAGCAGCACCTGCGGTCTGTCTTCGTAACTGAGTCCCATACTGACGAGCTGGATCCGTTGAGGAACTGCTTTCGCCAAGGTTTGCATATAGAGGAACAGCCGATCGTGAGTCACATGCCACTGCCCCACTTCATGAAAGATCACCTGTGCGGGTTTGGGCACGGCCGGATCATACGTCACGCCTGCTGGCAAATAATAACTGAGGTCCTGGGCCATCAAACCTGACCCGAATAAACAGAACAAGAGTCGGAAAAAGATCGATTTCATATAGCAGATTGAGACGCGTAAGTTAGCCAATTCAAGGGCATTCCGATCGTATCTTTGCCTGGCGTTTTGCACAGCTTACGATGAGTAAACAAGGAAAAGTTCTGGTCGCCATGAGCGGAGGGATCGACAGCACGGTCACCGCCCTCATGCTGCATGCCCAAGGGTATGAAGTGGTGGGCATCACCATGAAAACTTGGGACTATGCCGCCAGCGGTGGTGGCAAAAAAGAAACCGGCTGCTGCAACCTCGACTCCTTCAACGACGCTCGACAAGCTGCCGTGGAGCATGGATTTGCCCATTACATTTTAGACATCCGGGATGAATTCGGCGATTTTGTGATCGAGAATTTTGTTGAGGAATACCTCGCGGGACGGACCCCGAACCCTTGTGTACTCTGCAACACCCACATCAAATGGCGAGCGCTCCTGAAACGCGCCGATGCCTTAGGATGCGATTTCATAGCCACCGGCCATTATGCCAAGATCAAACAACATGAGAATGGGCGATATGGCATTAGCAAAGCAGTTGATGAGACCAAAGATCAGAGCTATGTACTGTGGGGTCTGCAACAGGACCTACTGAGCAGAACCTTACTTCCATTGGGCCCTTACAAAAAAACCGAGATCCGACAAATGGCACATGATTTCGGCTATCCGGAACTGGCCAAAAAACATGAAAGCTATGAGATCTGTTTTGTACCCGATAACGATTACCGCGGGTTTCTGAAGCGCAATGTAGACGGGCTCGAAGCACGTGTAAATGGGGGATACTTCATCGATAAAAATGGAAAGGTGTTGGGTGAACATCAAGGCTATCCATTCTACACGATCGGACAACGAAAAGGACTCATTGCACTGGGCAAACCTGTATTTGTTACCCACATCGATCCCGAAAATAATACGGTCACGCTTGGTGATGAGTCTGATCTCGACGCCAGCGAAATGACTGTTGCTAAATTAAACTGGATCAAATACGAAGAAGCCTCTGATGGACTGGAAGTCACCACCAAGATCCGCTATAAAGACGCAGGCGCACTCTCCGTTTTATCAGCCCAGCCAACATCCGTAGGCGTTCGTTTTTATCAGGCCGTGAAAGGAATTGCGCCCGGACAAAGCGCCGTTTTCTACGAAGGAGATGATGTCATTGGCGGTGGTATCATTCAACGAATGGACAACCTCTAGAATTGGATTCCTAGACAATCTGTAACTTAGTATCCTGATCGACCACCTCATGAAAAACGTAGTTGTTTACTTTCTTATTTTCAGTTGTCTTTCGGCAGGACTCTCCTCCTGTACGGATGAAAAGGAGACATTGAGTTTTGCCAGTATCTCCGACTACGCCCCCCTCAGTATCGGAAAATACATCACCTACCGGGTCGATTCCCTTGTCTTTACCAACTTCGGACGCAACATTGAGATCCATAAATACCAGATGAAACATGTGGTGGACGCCCAATTCACCGATGGCATGGGAAGACCCTCTTACCGCATCATCCGTTACATCAGTGACTCCACCGGCACCAACCCCTGGCAACCGGACGGCACCTACTACATCACCTCCTTGAACGATCAACTGGAAGTGGTAGAGGATAATCGTCGTGTCATCAAACTACACCAACCCATACGCGCTGAATTCCTCTGGAAAGGAAATCGTTTTCTACCCACCGACCCCTACGAACCACTCTACAATTTCAGCAACGACGATGCCATGGCTGATTGGGATTTCCGGATCGATGGCGACCCAACTTCGTTCACCTACCGCGGAAATACCTACAACAATGTGCTCTCCATCGAAGCCGTTGATGATGCATTTTATATTCCGATCGTTAACCAGAATGTATATGCTTCGCTTTCTAGGTCTGTCGAAAAGTTTTCTAAAAACATCGGCCTCGTCTATCGCCAACATGAACTTTGGGAGCATCAACCCAATACCGGTGGCTCTGGCGGACCCTACAAGGTCGGTTTCGGTATTACACAATGGATGATCGACCGAAATTGATCGAGCAATGCAACAAACGCTGCGTCTGATATTTTTATTTCTTGCCTGCAGCAACCTACATCTTCAAGTATCCGGACAGATCACTCGATACATCGTCAGATTAAAACATAAAGGCGGTTCTACTTTCTCGCTTTCCAACCCCAACGCTTTTCTTTCTCCACGGGCCATCGACCGCCGAAACAGATACGGTATTCCACTAGACAGTCTTGATCTGCCGGTAAGCAGTCAACAACTCACACAGATCAGTACGATCCCCAACCTAACGATCCTGAACAGCTCCAAATGGCTGAACGCAGTTTGTATCCAGACCAGCGACCCAACTGCAATCAGTGCACTGAATGCAATATCCTTTGTTCGATCAGTAGACGGACTGGCCGCGCGGGCACAACAGCCTGTAGGCAGACAAAAATTCGAAACCGAGTCCACCACCCCTATTGAATCTTCTCCACTCCGTATACAATCCGATCACTTCAACTACGGAGCCGGTTCGCTAAGCGAGATCCGCCTTCACCAAGGAGAATTTTTACATAATATCGGCCTACGCGGACAAGGCATGCAGATCGCGATGTTAGATGGTGGTTTTTTTAATTACACCACCTTAAAAGCTTTCGACAGCATCAATGCGAACGGACAAGTATTGAGCACCTGGGATTTCGTTTCACGAAACAGTAGCGTATCCGAAGACCATCCCCATGGCATGCAATGCCTCTCCACTATCGCCGCCAATATCCCCGGAGAATTCATCGGTAAAGCACCTAAAGCATCCTTCCATTTATTCCGAACAGAAGACGTGTCTTCTGAATTTCCCATTGAGGAATTCAACTGGGTCTGTGGTGCGGAACGTGCAGACAGTACCGGTTCCGACCTGATCTCCTCTTCTGTCGGATATTATGATTTTGATAATCCAAGTTTCAATTACACCTATGCTGAGATGGATGGAAACACAAGCATTTCCGCGATCGGAGCCGACATAGGTGCTAAAAAAGGATTATTGATCGCAAACTCCGCCGGCAATGAAGGGGGCAATGCCTGGAAATACATCATCACACCTGCAGATGCTGACAGTGTTCTATGTGTAGGGGCCGTAAATGTGAGTGGTGCCATTGGCGGATTCTCGAGTTATGGTCCGAGTGCAGACGGGCAGATCAAACCGGATGTTGCCTCGGTCGGCGTTTCTGCACTCATTCAAGGAACCGGAAATGCCGTTGTTACTGGAAGCGGAACATCATTTGCCTGTCCGAATATGGCCGGACTGGCAGCCTGCCTCTGGCAGGGATTTCCCGAGTACAATAACATGCGGATCATTCAGGTGTTGCGTGAATCCAGCAACCGTTACATAAACCCGGATGACCGCACCGGATACGGAATCCCGAACCTCAAACAGGCCTTTGGAAAATTATTGACGCAATATGCTACCAGCACGGCCTCTGTAAATAACTGTACCGCAACGTTGCAATGGAACAGCAAAGACATCGCGGCGATGCGATATGAGATCGAGCGAAAATCACCCGGTGAAACCAATTTCTCCAAGATCGCTGAGGTGGCCGCAAAACCCGGCTCGATCCTTACGAACCAATCTTATCAGTTTCAACAAACACTCTCCAATGTAAATGCCGGCACCATCCAATTTCGCATCCGACAAATAATCGATACGACCTCATCAAGCTTCTCCGCCATTTACATAGACACGGCAATGCTAAACCTCGCCAATAACTGTTTCGCTACTGGCATTAACAATGACCCCGCAACATCACTAACTGTATTAATTGCTCCAAATCCGTCGATCCGATCAACAACTTATCTGATCATGGAAAGTAATCAGCCGATTGGACCACTTCGTATCGAAGTAATTAACGCTGAGGGGAAACAGATGAATCTTATTTCGTTCAATAAAAGGAGCGGAAAAGAAACGCTGTTGCTCCCTGTAGCTGGATTATCGGCGGGACAATACTTGATCCGAATTTCAGACAAAAAGAAAATTTGGAAAACTCTTTACTGGATGCATTTACCCTGATCGGCGAAGTAGGGCACCGAACATACTGTCTGCTCGTTCCGCATACCCATTGAAAACGTTAGCAGCAATTAGATCTAGGCCTTGTTGCTCACAGATCCATTTCACTTGGGCATCGTTCTCGAGATCAAAAACAGAACAGGTTAAATAGAGCAGATAGCCGCCCGGTTTGATCTGAGATATCAGATTTGATAGGATCTGCCGTTGTTTTTTCACAAATCCATCTAGCGAAGTCTCCTCGAATTGCGACAGCTGTTCAGGCGTACGAGCCCAGGTACCACTGCCTGAACAAGGAACATCAGCCATCACCAGGTCGAATGTGCCAAATGCAGAGCGATCTTTTTTCATCGTCAGATCATCTGATTGAATTCGCATTACCGGTACACCTGCCCTTCCCAGACGCTTGGACAGATTATTCAAGATAGCAGGACGAATGTCGGTACAAGTCAGTTCAATATCCCGAAACCGATCATACAAGAGCATCGACTTACCGCCACTGGCCGCGCAAGCATCCCAGACCTTACCACTGAAATCCATCGGGAGGTGATAGAAGAGCTCCGCGATGCGTTGCGAACTTAGGTCTTGCACCACTACCTCCGCATCGAGTGAAAAACGGGATTCCAATGAAGTTGAATTACCCAATGCGAGGGTATACTCAGCAATTTGTCTGAAAGAAATTTGATCGCTAGATAATAGCTGCAACACTTTTTTCTCGTGCCGGGGACGGATCCGGATAAAGAGATCGGGCTGCGTTAAATGAGAAAGCATGAAAGGTGTAGGATCAATGCCTGCAGAAAGTTGAGCCTTAAATGGAAAGAGGGTTGACGGATCGAATGGCAGATTCAGTGAAGTGGCCCGAAACCTCGGATCCGTTGAATCCGGAATCGGCCATTGTGGACGAATCGTGGAGATGAATTCGATTGGATCGGGTTGTACCAGGTAATAGGCCGACAGGATTCTATCCTCCATGTCTAACGACTGCCAGAGCTGCCCGATCCTGAAAAAGGAATAGCAAAGATCCCGGATGGTGCGTCGGTCAGTCGACCCATGTTTCTTGTTCGAAGCAAAATATTGTTTCAGGTAGAGATGAAAAGGTTCATCCCGACGATACCGCTCGATCAATTGTCGGGCAGTATTCAGCTGATTTTGTGAGCGGCTCAATTGATCGCCGTTGTTATTGATAAAAGAATTTGGAGGTCGTCAATTGACCACCCCGTATACTGAACAAGCTATCTGGCTTATTCGCGGCATTATAGCGATACGTGTTATCAAGCGTGAAATTCTGTGTCGGGTCGGCTACACTGGCAAACTGGTTGGTCAGCACGTTGTTGGCATTGAACCAATCAGGACGGGTCAGAATGATCGCTTCATTCAGCAAGATCAGTGGATTGGTTTTGGTATCGAAGGTATAGGTCTGACTGGATACAGGTGCAAGTGGCCCACCTGGAGTACTGGGCGCTGACTGTTCTTGTTTCATCAGATTTTTACCATCAGCAGAGTACGTATATACATTTTTCAGGATGGGAATCGGAATAGGCAATGGAAATAAGGATGACTTCAATAGGTGTTGATCAGAAATGATCCGTTCATTGGCATCATAGCTATATACTGCACTGTCGGTAAAGGAGAGTCCCATTAGATTCAGCGTGAACACGCCGGATGCATACCGATTATTCGACAAGTAGTAGCGAGTGAGAATACTGTCGATACCGGTAGCCGCCAGATCAGGGGATTTTAAAACAGATTGCGTGATCATCCCGGCACTATTGCGCGTGATAATTAGTTCTGTTTGTACAGCTGTCCCGCCTGTTAGGGCAACGACAACCTCTCGGATCAACTTGCGCTGAGCATTGTACGTATACGTGGTGAGGGTTGAATCATTCGCACCGGATTTGGCAACCACTTTGACCAATAACTGATTGGTTGCTGCGCTGCCGGTTCCCCAATCGATCTCCTTTTGACAGGATGCGATAAACATACCCATCAACAGAAGCATGAACATGGATCTCATATGAATGATTTTATTGATTGAATCATAGTTCCAGCAAGGTCTTCACCGGATCTCTTCCCATCAACATCTGCGCCGGGTTTTCCAACAGCTCTTTAACCCGCACCAAAAAACCGACTGATTCACGTCCGTCGATGATCCGATGATCGTAGCTCAGTGCCAGGTACATCATGGGACGAACCACAACGGCTCCGTCGACCACCATGGGTCGTTCCTGGATCTTATGCATACCCAGGATAGCACTTTGCGGAATATTGATGATCGGCGTACTCATCAGGGAACCGAACACGCCACCATTGGTGATGGTGAAGGTGCCGCCGGTCAATTCTTCCTGCGTGAGTTTGCTGTCGCGTGCCTTTGCAGCTACTTCAGCAACTTTTTTCTCTATGTCTGCCATGCTCAGGCTCTCGACATTACGGATGACGGGGACGGTAAGTCCGCGTGGCGTACTCACGGCTATGCTGATATCAGCATAGTCATGATACAGAACCTGATCGCCGTCGATAAAGGCATTGACAGTGGGCCATTCAGTAAGCGCGATTGAACAGGCCTTGGCAAAAAAGCTCATGAAACCGAGTCCGACCCCATGCGCCTCTTTGAACTTGTCTTTGTGCGCGGTGCGGATCGCAAGGATCGCAGTCATATCAGCCTCGTTGAACGTGGTGAGCATGGCCGTGGTGTTCTTAGCCTCTACGAGTCGACGAGAGATCGTTTTGCGCAGATTACTCATCTTTTCGGCACGCACATTTCGGGAATGCATCTCAGCACCCTTGAATGCGATCTTGCCGGGCTGCGATAGGGCCGCCAGCACATCATCTTTCAATATTTTTCCCTGCGGACCGGAAGCCTTGACTGATTTGAGATCTACCTTTTTGTCAGCAATGATGGCAGAGGCAACCGGAGTTGCTTTGATATCGTTCGGTACGGCCGCAACAGGCGCTTCCGTGGGAACGGAAGGCGGTGTTGGCGCTTTATTCTCTTTGGTGGGAGCCGGAGCTTCTGTTTGGGCAGGCTTAGGCGCTGATTCATCTATCCGCGCCAGCAGATCTCCGATATTCAGTGTATCTCCTTCCTTCGCCAGGTGTTCTACTGTACCTGCTTTTTCAGCATTAACCTCAAACGTGGCCTTTTCACTTTCCAGTTCAGCGATCACCTCATCTCTTTCCACATAACTGCCGGCAGGTTTAACCCACTTGAGTAAGGTCACTTCCGTGATGGATTCGCCGATGGTAGGAACTTTAATGTCGATCATAGCCTGTCGAATTTATTTATATGCTGAATGCCATTTGAATGATCTCAGATTGTTCTTGCTGATGCACCTTCTGATAGCCGGTGGCGGTGGAAGCAGAAGCCTGTCGGCTGATGACACCGAAGGGGAAGCTCTTCAGATTCATCTGAAGGAAAGAAGCGGCGCCCATGTTCAGTGGCTCTTCCTGCACCCAGAACCAAGTAGCCTTGGCATATTTCTTTTGAAGGGTGTCGATCTGCTTTTGAGGGAACGGATACAATTGTTCGATCCGTACGACGGCCACATCGTTTCGCTCCTCTTTATTTTTCTTGTCGATCAAATCGAAATAGATCTTACCGGAACAGAACAGAACTTTCTTGACGGAGGCAGCATCTGCGGCCTGATCATCCATCACTTCCCGAAAACTACCCTGTGTGAATTCGTCCAGCGTAGAGTATGTGGCCGGCAGGCGAAGATTCGCTTTCGGCGAGAAATTCACCAGCGGCTTGCGGAAAGGCCAAGCGAGTTGACGACGTAGTGCATGGAAGAAATTTGCGGCCGTAGTGATGTTCGTGACTACAATGTTCAGCTCCGCGGAAAGTTGCAAGAACCTTTCTAATCGGGCACTGCTGTGCTCCGGTCCTTGTCCTTCATATCCGTGCGGTAACAGCAACGTAACGCCGCTCATCCGATTCCATTTTTGCTCTCCGGCTACGATGAACTGATCGATCATTGTCTGCGCACCATTGGCAAAATCACCGAACTGCGCTTCCCAGATCACCAAGGAGAGCGGATCGGCCATGGCATATCCATATTCGAATCCGAGTACAGCATACTCGCTGAGTAATGAATTATATAACTGGCACTTGCCGGTTGCATCAGGGATCTGAGAAAGCCGACTATAGCTTTCTGCTGTTTTCTCATCGCGCAAGACGGCGTGACGATGAGAGAATGTACCGCGTGCCACATCTTGTCCACTGATACGAACCGATTTTCCTTCGGTGAGCAAGCTGCCATAGGCCAGCAATTCAGCCGTAGCCCAATCGATCTTTTGTTCCGTTTCGTACAGTTTGATCTTATCCTGCAACAGCTTCTCCACTTTTCGAAGGGGCTGAAAACCGGCGGGCCATTTCATCAATGCCTGAAAGACCGATTGCAATTTTTCAGGAGTGATGGCTGTATCGGGAGATCGGTCGAAATCCAAAGCCGTTGCACGACGCATCTTGTTCCATTCCATTTCCGGTGCCTGGTAATGGTAGGGAAGCGGATTTTGTTTGATATCATCGAGACGCTCTTGCAAGTCGGACCAGAACTTCTTCTCCATCTCCTTGGCCAGTTCCTGTATGGCCGAATCCCCTCCTTCCATCAGCTTGTGTACATATACTTCACGTGGATTCTGGTGCTTGTCGATCAGCGCATATAGTTGCGGCTGAGTGAATTTTGGATCGTCGCCTTCGTTGTGACCATGCCTTCTGTAGCAGAGCAGATCGATGAATATATCACTGTTGAAACGCTGACGATAACGAACCGCCAGCTCCAAACACTTAAGAACCGCTTCGGCATCATCACCGTTCACATGCAATACCGGGGCCTGCACGGTGGCGGCGAGTGAAGTACAATAATCGCTGGTACGGGCATCATCAAAATCGGTCGTGAATCCGATCTGGTTATTGATCACCAGGTGAATGGTTCCGCCAACGGAATAACCTTTGAGTCCGCTCATCTGCAACACTTCATACACTATGCCTTGTCCGGCTACTGATGCATCGCCATGTATGAGAACAGGCAATACTTTATCATATTCTTGATCGCAGAGAAGATCGGATTTGGCCCGTGAGAATCCGGCGACCACAGGATTGACAGCTTCCAGGTGGGATGGATTGGGCATCAGCTTCAAGTGAATGGTATTCCCTTCCGGAGTAACCACTTCACTACCATAACCCATATGATATTTCACGTCCCCGCTGCCCATGGTCTGATCGAGCTGTGCCGTGCCTTCGAATTCACTGAAGATCTGTTCGTAGGTCTTGCCCATGATATTGGCAAGTACATTGAGTCGACCTCGATGCGCCATGCCGATCACCACTTCCTGTACTTGTTCCGCAGCAGCGGTGTTGATGAGCGTATCTAAGGCAACAATGGTATTCTCTCCACCTTCCAGGGAAAAGCGTTTCTGTCCAACATACTTGGTGTGCAGAAACTTTTCCAAGATCACACCCTGATTCAGTTTCTCCAACACGCGACGTTTTTTCTCTAACGGAACAGGCTGCTGCATGCCTTGTTCGATCGATTCGATCATCCATTGCAATCGATCGGGGTGACGCATGTAACTGAACTCCGCACCGACCGGCCCGGCATAAACCTGATTAAGCTTGTGCAGAATGTCCTTCAATGTGGCAGGGCCAAGACCGATCCATTTGCCGGCTTGAAAAACAGCATTGTGATCGGCATCGCCGAGTCCGAATACCGCAAGCGACAAACGGGCATCGCGGTCCTTTCGAGGACGGATCGGATTTGTTTTAGCTACAAGATGACCTTTGTTTCGGTACGCCTCGATGAGCTGGTAAACAGCCCACTCCTTTGCCAGATCTGTGTCGGTGGAAACAACTGCTGGCGCGGAACTTCCGGCAGCACCGGAGCCGACGGCGAAATCAAATCCCTGAAAGAATTTGACCAGGTCCGGATCGACCGATTGAGGGTCCTGTAAAAAGCTCCGGTATAGGCTCTCGATGTAACCGGGATGCGAATTCGTGATGTAGGAGAAATCCTTCATGAAAAACGGAATTGGATCAGCCGATCATCCGGCGTGAAAACCGAGGCAAATATCGGATGAAAAAACCTAAAATAGGGTTCAAAATGAGGTATTTAGCCCTTAACCGGATACACTTCACCGGTCGGCAAGGAGCAAAAAAGAAGTCTTTTCGATCCGACTCATTTTTTTGGATAAACTGACGTTTCCGCTTACCTTTGCCCTCCTTAAAAACGAATTCATGGCCAATCACAGTGCGACCAAAAAAGATGCCCGTCAAGCCGCCAAGCGTCGGGACCGTAACAAATATTACGCAAAGACCACTCGTAACGCGATCCGCGACCTCAAAGCATCCGACAGTAAGGAGATGAAAGCAAGTCTTCCTTCCGTTGCCAGCATGATCGATAAATTGGCTAAGCGCGGTGTGATCCATAAAAACAAAGCTTCCAACCTGAAACGCAAGCTGGCTAAGCAAGCCAACGCGGCTAAATAATCGGATTTACGTCCAACTACTTTTAAGGCACCGCTACGGTGCCTTTTTTGTTTCTTTGGATCAAAGAGATGATGTATGCGGACTTCCCCCTTTTTGATCTGCCTGATCGTTTGCCTGTCTTTCAAAACCAATGCACAGGTACGTGAATTGAAAACCCTGTTCGAGCTTTCCAATGGAAAGCAAACCCCCACCTACCCTCGCATCATCGACTGGTGGAAGAAATTAGATGCCCTTACGCCACAAGTGCGGATGGAAACAAGAGGCACTACGGATGCCAGCTTCCCCTTGCACCTGGCAGTTATATCGACTGATGGAAAAACCGACTGGTCCTCCATAAAAAAATCAGGGAAGCGGATCATGCTCATCAATAACGGTATACATCCCGGCGAGCCGGATGGCATCGATGCCAGCATGCTGTTGGCGCGTGACATTATTACCCGAAAAATCGATCTGCCCAATAATGTAGTGTTGGCGATCATTCCGGTGTACAACATCGGCGGGGCCTTGAACAGAAGTGAAAATTATCGGGTAGACCAGAACGTACCGGATGCATTCGGATCCAGGGGCAATTCTCAAAATTTAGATCTGAACCGAGATTTCATCAAATGCGACAGCAAAGAAGCCTTGGCATTTACTCGTTTGTTCCGTGATATCGATCCGGATGTATTCATCGACAATCATGTGAGCAACGGAGCCGATTATCAGCACGTGATGACGTTGCTGACTACCCAGTTTGATAAACTGGGAGGCGCTATGGGTGATTTTTTACGGACAAAATTCGAGCCGGTGATCTATGCCCACATGAAGAACAAGGGATATGATCTGGTGCCGTATGTGAATAGTTATGGTGACAAGCCCGAGGCGGGATGGCCATTATATTGGGATGGTCCGCGTTACAGCAGCGGCTACGCGGCGCTCTGGCAATGCTTCTCTTTTGTGCCGGAAACCCATATGCTGAAGCCTTACCCCGAACGGGTGATGGCCACCTTATCCTTGATGCAAAGTTTTATTGCCTTCACCACCCAATATGCCACCGAGATCAAAAACGTGAGGGACAGGATGCGTGCAGAGGTGAAACGCGCAACTGAATTGGAGATGAGTTGGTCGGTTGATAAATCCAGATCCGACAGTTTTCTGTTCAAAGGATATCAGGCCGGTTATAAGCCCAGCGAAGTATCAGGGATAGACAGACTTTATTACGACCGGAACAAACCCTTCGAAAAGACAGTGCCTGTTCAAACCTATTATAAACCAGGAAAGGCCATATCCAAACCCCGTTATTATATAGTACCGCAGGGCTGGCATCGAGTGGTAGAACGGTTGGAGGCGAATCGGATCCAAATGAGCAGACTCACAACGGATACCAGCATTGAATGTGAGGTATACCGGATCCTGGATTATAAATCATCTCCTCGGCCCTATGAGGGTCATCACCTGAATACCGAAGTGAAGGTAGAAACCCTGGCGCAGCGTGTATCCTTTCGAAAAGGTGACTGGTTGATTCCTATGGGACAGATCGGAGATCGGTTCATTATGGAGGTGTTGGAGCCGCAGGCGGAGGATTCTTATTTCAGCTGGAATTTCTTCGATCCGATCTTGGTTCAAAAAGAAGGCTATTCCGCTTATTCATTTGAGGATAAAGCAGCTGACTACTTACGTACAGATACCATACTCCAACGCAGATTGAATGAAAGGAAGTCGGCCGATCCCGAGTTTGCTAAAAGTGGACGGGCGCAGCTGGATTTCATCTATAGAAATTCGCCTTGGGCAGAACCGGGGTTTATGAGATATCCCGTGTATAGAATTACGAAATGATGGCTTAGAGGGTTGAGGGAGTTGAGATAGTTGAGATAGTTGAGGAAGTTGAGATAGTTGAGGACTTTCTCTTTATATGTCTTCTGTTCCGGGAGTAACTGAATCTTATAGATTAATCATCTTGGCCCATCTAGCCTTCTTGATCTTGCTGGTCTCTCTCGTCTTCCTTGTCTTCTTTGTCTTCCTGCTCTTCCTCGTCTCCCTGGTCTCCCTGGTCTTCCTGGTCTCCCTGGTCTTCCTGGTCTCCCTAGTCTTTCTGGTCTTTCTGGTCTTTCTGGTCTCGTATAGGGGCAAAAAAAAACCCGATCGAAAACTCGACCGGGCCTTTAATAATTATGGCAGCTACCTACTCTCCCGCATTGTGGTGCAGTACCATCGGCCATAAGGGACTTAACTTCTCTGTTCGGTATGGGAAGAGGTGAACACCCTTGGAAAAACCACCATAAGACGATTGTCGCATAGCGACGAATAATGTCATATTGGGAGTATGTTGAAGAGATCTGTTTTTTTACCGAAGTAAAAAAAATTAAAGCATACGGGCAATTAGTACTACTCGGCTTTGATGTTACCACCTTTACACCTATAGCCTATCAACGTCATAGTCTTTGACGGCCCTTAAAAGTAAACTCATCTTGTGGAAGGTTTCACGCTTAGATGCTTTCAGCGTTTATCCTTGCCGTGCATAGCTACTCTGCATTA
>Ga0209229_10000312_pt1 | contig 19410 bp, 23 predicted proteins | sample SanBayMetagenome_FD_187466 | JGI IMG/M metagenome (GOLD analysis project Ga0209229, IMG submission 187466) | Freshwater and sediment microbial communities from dead zone in Sandusky Bay, Ohio, USA (SPAdes) (version 2) | ecosystem: Environmental > Aquatic > Freshwater > Lentic > Sediment... | reverse complement strand
GAATACATTGGTAAATATCTTTATTACTTTACTGCAGAAAATGTATTGGATGGTTTGTGTGTAACAACAGGATCACCGGGATCGTCTGGTTCTTCTGGAAATTCTGGAAATTCTCTTGGAACTGAAAATGACACAGAAAGTGGTGCTGGTTCGCAACTATAAGGTATAAAAATGAGTTCTAAGCAAATAAAAACCTATGGAACTAATTATGGCCAAGAGGCTTTATATTCTGTTACATCAAAAGGAGAATATCTTTGTGCCAACGCACACCTTACAAGAGGTGGCACAGGAATTCCAAAAACATTAAATGAATGTTTTGATCGATTTAGTGGTATAAAAGATATCGCAGTATCTTTGGGATTTTTGGGTCTTTCGGGTGGGTGTGGACCGGGGAATTCCGGTGCATGTTACATATACACTTTATGGTCTGGGGCAACTGCACCACCTTCTGGTCCACCTGTATTTGCAAATTTAGATCTTTACTTCAATGAATCTTCTCCAGAATGCGTTAATGTTGCAAGTTCTGGTGATTTGGGTTTGCAGTGGTTGGGTTGTTTGTGGGGAGTTCCTGAAGCTCCATATAGTTGCACATGTCCTGACGTTGGACCACTTTTTCATGCATATGCAAAGTTGCGTCTAAACGTTGCTACTTTCTGGAATACTCCAAAAAACACTCCGGTAAAAAGAGCAGAATTTTTAGATGCCATTAAGTATGGGAAAAAAGCAAATATAACTGTTGCTGGTGATTTTAAATTAAAAATCGGCCAAGTAGTTCAGTTGAATGTTAATTCTGTCAGTGGATTCCCATATTCAAGCACAAATTCGATATTAAACGGACTTTATTACATAATAGGTGTAAAGCATGTAGTTACAAATTCTGGTGGACACGAAACTGCACTCGCTTTGAGTCAGATTCCTCCTTTGGCTCCTGCTGGTCTTTCTGCTGGTAGTCCCGGTGCTACTTTTGCGACTGACTATCAGTGATCTAAATATTTGGAATGGCTATCAGAGATTTTTCAATACTTTTTGAGCCGGTACAAACCGCAACATCAAACAAGGACATTAGTTTGGTGTCCGGGTTTAATGCAATTAGCCAATACATAGAGCATGTATTGAAAACACAAAAAGGTGAATTGATATCTAATATGAATCTGGGAGCAGACTATTTTACATACATTTTTGGAACCCAAGATAAAGCCGTTTTGGAACTTAATGTCGCTTCTTACATAGAAGCAGCAATTCCACAGATAAGAAATATTCGAACAAATTTAGTATATTACAGTTCAGATGTTTTACAATTTGAAGTAATATTTTCAATTTATGATGGAATAAAAACACAAAATAATGTATCGTGTTTTATTGAGGTAGAAACATAATGGCATATAACTTAACAAACTTAAATGTAGCATCACTGGACTTTGACGATATCAAAACATCTTTGATAGAGTTTCTTGAACAGCAATCCGATTTAAAAGATTTGGATTTTAGAAACGAAGCAAGTTCTGTAAATCTACTTCTGAATATTTTGGCAACAGTTACGGCATATAATGGAGTTTATGCACAATTTGGATTTACCAATACTTTTGCAACAACTGCAACATTAATTGAATCGCTTTTGGGAATTGCTTCAAACAGTTCAGTAATTTTAGCACCAACAAAATCAGCAACAACAACAAGAACCGTAACGGTTTCTGGTGGTACTTTGGCTGCTTACAGCACATTTAATGCCAAAGGCACGAATGGTTCGGATGTATTCTTCTTTAATGTAGATGAAGTTGCAAACAATACTAGCGATACAATAACTCTTTATTCTGGAACAGACATTATAAACTATACAAATTACAACTACGAAACTCAATCATGTGAAATTCCTTATAATGTAAACCCAGATACAATTAGTTTCTATGAAACTGTAGTGAATACAAATGTCACTACTCAATGGACTAAAGTTGACAAATCAGTAACAGCAAAGACTGGAAATGACACAAACTTTACTGTTATTAACGGACCAAGAGGATACATTGTAACAAACAATACCCCTACATCAAGGCCAATAACAACTGCAAGCAAAGTTTTGGTCAAAACAATAACAAGCAACGGTGGTGTTGGAAACAATGCATTGATAAGTCCTCTTTCAACAATAACATTTGGAAACAATACATTACCAACTGGAGGTTATGATTTAATCAGTGTTGCTAGAGCAAAGTCTACAGTGTTATTCAATACCACTGGGCAAGATCGTTGTGTTACAATAAACGATTACAAAAATGCAATAATTAGTTCTGGTATCTCTGGAACCGAAACAGAATCAAATATTACGGTTGGAAATGGTTCGTATCCCGGTCAAGTAAAAGTTTTTGTAACTGGTCTTTCAACTACAGGTCAAGAAAACTTGATTGATTTCTTGTCCACAAGAACACCTGCTGGAATAAGTGTGGTCTACCAACAATGATCATATTTTTCAATTCACAACCAGTAACAGAACTGGTTAAAATAGAAAAACTTTTTGAAAGAGCCAGATCTTTGTATGGCTCAGATTATTATGATTTACAAACAATAAATTGGTTTGGTGATAGATTGACGGTAGAATCTTTATTTCCAAACTGGATACTTCAAGAATATAAAAACAATCCAAGTAATGTTTTGGTTATTCCTATTGTTAAAAATTACATCAGATGGCTTCTTTCTCTTGAAGAAGGATATGGATCACAACTTGATTGGGAAAATCTAAGATGTCCAATCACAACCAAATCTATATTTTTAGAAGCATACGCAAATTTTTATTTTCCAAATGCAGATTTTTCTTCATCACCACTGAAGGAGGTTTTACCAAATATTAGAAAATTTTTAGTAAAAGCAGACTACAATTACTTTAATATAAAAGGAACACCGGAAGCAATCAAGTATTTGATGTGTGCACTATTGGGATTTGATTGGGACTCCGTTGAAGTTTACACTGCAGAATCGGCAACAATACAGATAAATGTTACCTCTGCATACACCGATGATTTGATATTGTATAAAAACTTTTTAGAAGAATATGCAATTGCAGCAGGAATAAGTATAATTTACGGAACAATGTAATATGTTTCAAAAGATGGTAATGTTTGCGGCTTCCTTGGCATCTAGGGGAACCAAAAACACAAAAATAGACATTCCGACAAAGCAATTAAGATCATTATCGTGTTTTGGTGATGAAGAAATTCCTGCTTGCCCACATTTAAAACTTAGCAAAAATAAAAATGCTAACTTTTGTGGTAGATGTGGGTGCGGTGACCATAAACACACATGGTTGTTGAAAGATGGTGGAGAATATTCTAAGTTAGACTATCCTGTATTGTCTTGTCCTATAAAAATGCCTGGGTTTACCAATTATGATCCAAATTTTTATAGTCCGGAATCAAGAGACAGAAAAAAACAGATCGAAGAAACTGATCCGGAAAAACTACAATTTATTCAAGTCACAATAGGAAGAAATCCGGAAAAAGAAAAAATTTTGGAAGAGATAAACAAAATTGCTGGTAATTCATAAATAATTTTATGGCGATTACCTCCAGACAGCAATTCATAGATTATACCCTAAGATCATTAGGTGCCCCAGTAATCCAAATAAACGTGGATCCCCAACAGGTGGAGGATCGTCTTGATGAAGCATTGAAGTATATGGAGGAAAGGCACTTCGACTTCAATCAGCGTGCTCTATTCGTTTATCCGATCCAACAGCAGGATGTAAACCGAGGTTACTTTGATATTTCCACAATTGGAAATGCTTTGGGTGCACAATCACACCATATTGCTGGCGTAACCTCATATTGGCCAACATCCACCGATATCGTATCAATATCTAAAGTTTATGCTCCTAGCAATCAGGTAGGAGACTATATGTTCGATCTGAGATATCAAATGACTCTGTTTGATTTCTTTGGTTTATATTTCAATCAATCAGGATATCCAATGGGACCAATGGCATCCTACATGGAAGCCATGTCTTATGTAAAATTGGTAAACGATGTGTTTAATTATCCAATGTCCTTCACTTTCACGAAAACAACACAAAGACTTTTCTTGGATACAGACACATCTAAGTTGAATGTAGGAAACTACTTAATGATTGAGGCTTATGTAAAAATAAGCACAGATGAATACAACAGAGTTTGGGAAGACAGAATGTTTAAAAAATATTTTGCAGCTCTTGTAAAGAAACAATGGGCTCAAAATTTAATGAAGTTTGCTGGTATGCCTCTTCCGGGTGGAGCCCAATTGAATGCTCCCGCAATAATGCAAGAAGCAATGAAAGAAATTGCTGATGTTGAAAATGAACTACTCAGAAATTACGAACTACCAGTAGACCCACTAATAGGATAAAATGGCGACAAACCCTTATATAAATCTAACATCATTTTCAGCCGAACAAAATTTGGTGGAAGATATTACTGTTGAGTTGATACAGGGTGTTGGCCAAGACTGTGTATATGTTCCAAGAAATGCATTAAACATTGATAGATTGTTTGGGGAAGATCCATCATCGTATTTCAACAGCACATACACAATAGAAATGTACATTCAATCCTACAAAGGATTTGAAGGAACCGATATTGTAACTCAATTTGGTATTGAGATCAAAGATAAAATATCTCTATTAATGGCTCGTAGAAGATTTAGAGATGTAATTACCGCAGCACAGCCTTCAATAACAAGACCAAGAGAAGGGGATTTGATTTACTTTCCATTATCAAAGTCTTTATTTGAAATAAACTTTGTTGAGCACGAAAATCCACTTTATCCGTTGGGCAAATTGTATTCCTACCAAATAACTGCTGAACTCTTTACATACAGTTACGAAAAACTTATCACAGGAAATACAGCAGTCAATTCTCCATATACTTCTACCGGGGTTACTGGAGGTACGTTTATACCCAAGAATAATATTCTTGGTACTACTGCGGGCATTAATTCAATATTGGATACCGAAGCAGATCTTTACAATTTTGACCCAAATGATCCTAATACTGGATGTGCTAACTAAAAGGATAAAACATGTTTGGTTATTATTACAACAAAGGATTAAGAAGACTGATAGTAGGCTTTGGAAGTCTTTTCAGCAACATTGAAGTTGTCCACGACAATGCTGTTGGTACAGATACAAGACTTCAAGTTCCACTAACATATGCATCTCAAGAAAAATTTATTCAGCGTTTACTCAATCCTTCTTCCATAACAGAAGGAACAAGAATTGAAAACCAACTCCCAAGAATGAGTTTTCATGTAAGTAATGTTACTCCAGACCCTTCACGAAGAAGAAGCAGATTTTCTACACTCTCAACTGGTGTTGCTGGCACAAATTGTGCCTCTTTAAATGAATTTTCAAATGAAACTCCTGTAAATGTTGGAATAAGTCTATTTGCTTACACTCGTCATGTTGACGACATGCTTCAAATAATAGAACAAATTATTCCATTTTTTACTCCAGACCATGTTATAAAAATGGAATTGACTGATGGAGGAACTGTTTTAAACATTCCAGTTGTTTTGACTTCAAACAATATAACAGATAGATATGAAGGTGATTTTAATTCAAGAAGAATCCATATAGCAACTTTTAATTTTATTGCTAAGACTTACTTGTTTGGAAAAGTTGCACAAACTTCTTCGATTGCTTCATCTACCATAAATATAACAGGATTTACTGGTTACAATTTAAATGATTCTTGATTAAAATGAATGTGAACAAAAATTTAGCAAAACTTTTTTCTGTCCCGGAAGGACAATCATTTAACACCCCAGTAAAAAATACAGAAGGTGGAACTTTTGATATCAATAATTTTCAAAAAGATTATGAAGTTGTCCAAAACAATCTAAAAGACTTGATCAAAAATGGAAATGTTGCTCTTGAAAGTGCATTGAAGGTAGCAACGGAATCAGATTCGCCAAGAGCATTTGAAGTGGTTGCCATTCTGTTAAAAACTATGGCAGATTTGAATGGAAATGTTTTGGATGTTCACAAGAAAGCAAAAGACACGACACAAAGTAAAGTTGAAATAAAACAAACAAATAATTCTTTGTTTGTTGGTTCTACAAAAGATTTGCAAAATCTTTTGAATAAGGAACGAAGCACAGAAAAAGACATTACAGAAGCGGAAATTGTGAGTGAAAATGGACAAGAACAACCAAGGTTACCGGAATAATCCAAAACTAAAACTTCCTGGTGTAGAGATGCAATACACCAAAGAGCAACTTGAGGAATATATCAAGTGTTCGAATGATCCTGTTTATTTTTGTGAAAAGTACATTAAAGTAAAGACGCTTGACAAAGGTATTGTTCCATTCAAACTTTATGAATATCAAAAAAGATTCATAAACGCACTTCACCAAAACAGATTTGTGATTTCAAAGTGGCCCCGCCAGTGCGGTAAATCCACTTGTGTAACCAGTTACATATGCCATTACATAACTTTTAATCAAAGTGTGAATGTTGCTATCTTAGCAAACAGATTAAAAACCGCAAAAGAAGAATTGTTCTCCAAACTTCAACTTGCATATGAAAGTTTACCACATTTTCTGCAACAGGGAGTTGTAGAATGGAATAAGACGAGTTTTAAATTGGAAAACGGTTCCAGGGTCATGTGTGACGCTACATCGTCTACAGCGATCCGTGGCGGCTCTTATAACCTGTTGCTGTTGGACGAGTACGCCTTTTTGCCAAGCCATGTTGCAGAAGAATTCTATACATCAACATATCCAACAATCTCTGCTGGTACTACAACAAAATTAATAATAGTTTCAACGCCAAATGGAATGAACCATTTTAGAAAACTTTGGGTTGATGCCATGAGACCTGATGGCCATAAACTAAAAAACAAGTTTGTGCCAATTGAAGTTACTTGGAGAGATACGCCCATAAGTCCCGGAAGCCCACAATTGAGAAATGATGTATGGGCTGCTGAACAAATTGCCAACACTAGCCCGGAACAGTTTGAGCAAGAGTATGGTTGTAGTTTCTTGGGGTCGTCCAACACTCTAATATCAACAAGCAAATTGAGCGTTCTTGCTCCCGAGGAGTGTTTGGAAGAAGATAAAGAAGGTTTGAGAATATTTGAGCAACCACAAAAAGATAGAATTTACTTTTTGCAGGCAGATGTTTCCCGAGGACAGGGATCGGATTTTTCTGCTGTTACTGTAATAGATGGTACAACCGCACCTTATAAGGTTGTTGCAACTTATAAAAACAACACAATAAGTCCATTCAATTTTCCAACAATTTTGAAAAAATTGGGAGAAAAATATAACAATGCTTATGTATTGGTGGAGACCAATGATATTGGTGGGCAGGTTTCATCTATTCTCTACAATGATCTAAATTATGAAAATTTATTGATGACCAGAATGATGGGTCGAAAAGGACAAATTTTGTCACAAGGATTTGCCACTGGAAGAAGTGAGATGGGTATAAGAACAACAACGCAAACTAAAAAATTGGGTTGTGCTATTTTAAAAAGATTGGTGGAAGAAGATAAAATTTTGTTAAACGATGAACGTGTCATCGGTGAACTTACGACATTTGTGTCAAAAGCTAACACATATAGAGCAGAAGAAGGCCACAATGATGACCTTACTATGACTCTTGTATTCTTTGCTTGGCTAACAAGACAAGAATATTATGCAGATTTGATTGAATCTGCAAAATTTAATTACGAAAATGATTCGAAGCCAGAAGAAGATAACGTTCTGTTCATGATGGAGACAAAAGAAAGTGCTGAAGACGATGAACCGTTCTCGGAAGGAGGAGTTGTTTGGTATCCCGCATAAATTTATAAATATTTGATATAAAGGGACCAAATAATGCCAGGATCATTAAGCTCATTCGTAAATCCAACAATCTATACAAGAGAAACTGTAGGTAATGTATGCATTGCTGGTATGAAACTGGGCACAGGATATAGTGCTCCAAATTTTAATGGCCAAAATAATTCCACTTCAAACGATCCGGGTGGTCTGTTTGGTTGGTTGATCTATGCGAGATCCAATACAGCTTATTACAATCCTGCAAAAGGAACAACTTCAGATAAGTATATCAGATACACAACACCAACAGATCTTGTTGGTGATTTGAATAAACTTACAGGTGTTACATTTTGCTTGATATCAGATCATACAGTTGGAGGAACATTTGGTTTCTTTAAGCAAATCGATGCTACAAAAATTGAACCAAGAGAAGCAGGGAATCAGTTCCTTTATGCAATAAATTACATGGCATACGGTGGAACTTTGGTAATTGCTGGAAATACAACCGGGTTTGATCAATATATTGCCGATACCGAAAATTCTTTTGACATTGTTATTGATAAAGATTTTGAACCATCGGTAGCTCAGTGGTTGTTATCCAAGCAATACACAACTGGAATTTATGCAAGTGTTGCTGGAGCAGACGGTCAAACCGGAAACGGTTTCACGATGGCCAATTTTGCTTCTTTGTTTGGAAACTCTGCTCTTGTAACAGGAACAACGGTAGCAAACAGAGTTTTCAATACTTACGGTGTAAAAGCCATTACGGAACAAGATACCAGTTCTCTGGTTGCAAATACAAAAATAACATACAAAATTCCTGCAGTATGTGATGTGGGTGGATTCTTTACAAGAACCAAAAACTTGAATGAATTGTACTTAACAGTTGGTGGTTTGGACAGATCCACAACACTAAATGGAAACATTGTAAACCCAATTGATTGGTCTGATACTTTAAAAACAACCCTAAGAAACAATAGAGTAAATTTCTTTGTAAATTACAACCCCAAGTTCTTGGGCTCGGATCTGGTTGGTGCAACTGCTGGAACTACGGTTACCATAAATGATAGAATTGGTCCTTCTAAATTAAAGTCGGCCATAACACAATCGGTAGAAAACATTGCTCTGAAGTATTTGTTTGAAATCAATAATCAAACAATAAGAGATCAGGTTGTAACGGAAATTCAAACAGCACTGGACCAATATTCTCCATTCTTGGATACCACCAAGACACAAATCATTTGTGATGGTTCAAACAACACAGATAACACATCAACCCTAGCCATAAGAGTAATTGCTCAACCAATACTTGGAATAGATTCGTTTGTTATTGATGTTGTATACACACAATAATGCCAAACTCAATAATAGCATTTAAAGATAACTTTAACGGTGGAACCAGAGCAAATAGGTTCATAGTTAGACCATTCTGGCCAGATGGTGTTAATGTTTCACAAGATGAAGCACAATTTAAAATAATATCAGCATCACTTCCTGCTGCAGTTGTCAACACAATCAGTGTTCCTTACCGAGGAAGACTAATAAATTTTGCAGGAGATAGACAATACAGTCCTTGGACTGTTGGTGTTTATGATGACAATAATTCTGCAAATTTGTGGAAAGCGTTTCAAAGGTGGAAAGAACTGCTTGATGGACACTACACCCACAAAGTTGCAAGAAATGATTTTTCTTACAGAACATTGCAAACAACTTGGCAAATCGATCAACTTTCTCTAAACGGAGAAAATACAATAAGAAGAATAACTCTATACAAATGTTGGCCAAGTGTTGTTGGAGAAATTAACTTAAATATGGGTGATGTAAATTTTGTTTCATTCACCGTTCAATTGACTTACGACAATATTCAAATCAGCGGACTACAAAATGCTAACGGACTTTAAACAACAATTTTTTGGAGGAACTAGATCAAATAGATTTTTGATCAGCGGTTCGTTTCCTACAGGAGGCCGTTTCACAGATTTCCATGTGCGTTCGTCTCTAATCCCACAACTTGTTACAAAAGTTTTAGCATACGATTATTTTGGAAGAAAGTACAATTATCCAGGAGAAAAAGAATACCAAACTTGGACATTTACGGTCCTTGACGACACTGGTGCCAATGATCTTTGGGGAAGTTTTCAAAATTGGCAAAACACGATAAATAACCATTATACAAATGTTTCTGCACCAATAGCCGCTGGAGATCAATCATATAAAGCCTACAACTGGCGTATTCAGCACTTGGATCTAAACGGTGAGCAAGTATTGAAAGAATTTATTCTGCATGGATGTTGGCCAGCGTCCGTAAACCAATTGCCCCTAAATATGGTTAGTCCTAATACCTTAAACTCCTTCTCGGTGTTGATTGTTTTTGATTATCTTGAGATTACAGGTATTACAAGTAGGACGTGAGGAAAAATATGGAAATCGAAGTTTTTGGATTTGAATTCGGAAAAAGAAAGAACACCAAGCAAGATAAGCAAGAAAAGGCTTTGCAATCATTTACTGCTCCTGAAATTTATGATGGAACGGTAACTGTAGAGGCGGGTGGTTTCTTTGGAACGGCTTTGGATTATGCCGCAACCATGCGTGATGAAAGCGCGTCAGTTGTGCAATACAGAAACATGTCGATTTATCCCGAAGTTGACAATGCTGTTGATGAAATCGTAAACGCTTCTATAGTTTTGGGAACAGACAGGAAACCATTAAAACTTGATTTGTCTGATCTACCTGTTTCAGACGCAATAAAAAACAAAATTTATAGAGAGTTTGAAAGAATTATTCATCTTTTAGACTTCAATAATAAAGGGTATGAAGTGTTTCGCCGTTGGTACATAGATTCTAAAATTTTCTATAATATAGTAATCGATAAAGATCTTCCAACTGAAGGAATTAAAGAAATTCTTCCTGTCGATCCTCTTAAAATTAAAAAAATAAGAAAAATCAAAAAGGAAATGGAGCGTGTTGAAGGTAATAGCATTTCTTTGATCAAAGATATTGAAGAATATTACATTTACACCAATACAGACAAAGATTCTTATATGGTCACTGGTCCGGGTGGACTGCACCTATCGATGGATAGCATCGTTTATGTCCCATCAGGTATCGTTGATCTGAACACGAAGCGCGTTCTTGGATATCTGCACAAGGCCATCCGTCCACTAAACATGTTGAGACAACTAGAAGATGCTCTTCTAGTTTACCGTGTTGCCCGTGCGCCCGAGAGAAGAGTATTTTATGTGGATGTGGGTCAATTGCCAAAACAAAAGGCCGAGCAGTACATGCGTGACATGATGAGTAGATTCCGTAATCGAATCATCTATAATCAGGCAACGGGAGAAGTTCGTGATGAAAGAAACCACCTTTCAGTTCTTGAGGACTATTGGCTACCACGCCGTGAAGGTTCAAGGGGAACAGAGATCACAACACTTCCTGGTGGTCAGGCAATGTCTCAAATTGAAGACGTTGATTACTTCAAGAAGAAACTATACAACTCTTTGAACGTTCCGGTAAGCCGCCTTACTGCAGAATCCACAGGCTTCAATATGGGCCGTTCGGTAGAGATTACAAGAGAAGAAGTAAAGTTTTACAAGTTTATTGATCGTCTTCGTCACCATTTCACAAAGTTGTTTTCGGATTTACTAAGAGTTCAATTGTTATTAAAAGGTGTAATGACCGAGGACGATTGGAGAGAACTTAAAGGTGATGTAAAGTTTGTATTCAATACTGACAATTATTTCTGGGATCTCAAAGAATCTGAGATTTTGGCAGAAAGACTCAAGATGTTGTCTTTCGTTGATCCTTATGTTGGAAAATACTTCTCAACAGAATACATCCGCAAAAATATCTTGCGTCAAACTGAAAACGAAAGACGTGATATGGATAAAGAAATGGAAGTTGATCGTCAGAAGATGCAAGCCGAGCAAATGGCTCTCATGGCTCAACAACAGGCACAGGCAGCAGAAGGGCAGCAACCAGAACAATGATTACACAAATCTTACTAAAAAATGGTATCAAAGAAATGCTTTCGGAAAACGAATCACATTTCAAACAAAACATCGAGCAAGCCCTTGCCGTTAAACTTAACGATTCAATTGCAGAAGTAAGGCACTCCGTTTCAAACAGATTGTTTGAAAATGAATCATTGACAACAAATGACAAAGATTTGCAAGAGTTTGTAAATTTTATTCAAAACTTTAAACCCGGCAAATATACATTTAAAGATTCGACTAATCTAAATATTACTGAAAAAGAAATGGTCTTAGTAAAGAATCTTTTTGAATCACTAAGCCCAAAAAACAGAATCAACATGTCAAAGGAAGTTTTAGGTAGTTTAAAAAATTTCAGACAGCACGTTGAATTTGCAGAAAGAACCAAGGAACTAAAATGAAAAATAACATCAGAGAAATGCTAAAGAATGTGATTCAAGAAAATGCTGTTTCTTTCAAAGAAAATACCGGCAAACTTCTTTACGCCAAAGTTGGTCAAAAACTAGAAGAAAAGTACAAAGCAGTCGCAAAGACGATTTTGGAACCAAAAAATGAAACTAATAACTGAACTAACAGAAGAAGTATCATACGTCAAGGAAAACATCGGAAACGGTGAAAAAACATATTTCATCGAAGGTGTTTTCATGCAATCTGATGTCAAGAACAGAAACGGCAGAGTCTATCCAAAGAACATTCTTGGTAAGGAATGTAAGCGCTACATCACCGAGTACGTTGAAAAAGGTCGTGCCATGGGTGAACTCAATCACCCAACCGGCCCAACTGTAAACTTGGATAGAGTTTCACATATCATCAAGGAACTCCACGAAGATGGAAGCAATATGGTTGGAAAGGCCAAGGTACTTGACACACCAATGGGAAGAATCGTAAAGAATCTCATTGATGAAGGTGCTCGACTCGGAGTTTCCACAAGAGGTATGGGTTCTTTGAGATCAAAGAACGGCTACCAAGAAGTTCAAGAAGACTTCATGCTTGCAGCAATCGACATTGTTGCAGATCCTTCTGCCCCAAATGCTTTCGTAAACGGAATTATGGAAGGACGAGAATGGGTTTTTGAAAATGGTTTCTGGCAAGAAAGAGACCGTGAACAGGCAGTACAATTGATTAAAAAGTCATCAAAGAGAGATCTGCAAGAAAACATTGTAAAGGTTTTCGAGAATTATTTCAAGAAGATGTCATGAGTTACGAAATTCCAAACAACACCAGATTATATCTTGAATCTGCTTTGAGTTCAAGAATAACAAACAGTCCAAAGGAAGATTGTTTTGAGTATTGGATTAACGAATCTATAATGGATACCTTAAAAGGAAAAACAAAAAAAGATTCCAAGAAAAAAGAAGATCCAGCTAAAACAGTAACTCCCGAAAGTTTGAAGGCTTCAACATCTGGTGGTTATGGTTCTGGTGGTGGTTCCACTGCTGGAGTAAAATACCCAAAAACAAGAGATGTAGAAGATACACTCTTGGGTGATGAAAAAAATAGAGATGGTTTTGGTTTAGGTACAGTTGCTGGCTTATATGCTGCTGGGGCTGGTGCTGGTATGTTAGGTGATTTTTTGGGTGTTAAACTTGGTAAAAAAGCCAAAGAAAAAGCAGCATCGGGTGGTTTTTTGGGTGCATTGGGCTCAAAAGCCTTTGGTAAAGCTGGAAGCCTAGTGTCACAATTGGGTGGGCAAGTAGAAACTTTGCTAGGCAAAGATTGGGTTGATGCCAATATTGCAAACATTGCACAAAATCAAATGCAACTGGCTGCTCAGGGAGCAGGATCTCCTTGGGTTCCACTTGCTGGAAAAGTCAAGAAAAAATAAAGATTTCAATTAATATAAATAATTTTACAATTTAAGGATCCATTGAATATGAAAACTAACAAGAACAAGACAATTTCTGAAGCCGCTGCCCAAGCAATGGGTCTCGGTGACTATGATGCTACAGGCAAGGGTTCAGTCGATGCAACCGGTAAGGGTTCAATGACTGCCGCTCCAGTCGCAGGAGCCCCAGTAGCAGTTCCAGGCGTTCCCGCTCCAATCGTTCCAAACTCAATGGCTGGCGTTGCTAAGAAGGGCGCTGCTCCCGTTACCCAAAAGATGGGCGAAGAGGAAGAGGAAACAGAAGAAGAGGGCGAAGAAGAAGAGCCAACTGAAGTCGAAGAACAAGTAGAAGTAGACGAAGAAGCAGAGGCTATTGCCGAACAAGCACGCGCTGAGTTCCGTGCGGCCTTGGTTTCTCTGCTTGGCGAAGAAAATGCCTCTGAAGACTTGGTAACCAAGTTGGAAGGCATCTTTGAAGCAGCCGTAAGCGATAGAGTAGAAAATACTGTCGCACAAATCGTTGAAAACGTAGACAACAATGTAAAGGAATATCTTGATAATGTCACCGAATCTCTCGTAGAGAAGGTCGATGATTATCTTGATTACGTTGTCGAAGAATGGATGACAGATAATGCTGTCGCCGTTGAACAAGGCATCAAGACTCAAATTGCTGAAAACTTCATCAGTGGCCTAAAGAACCTCTTTGAGAACCACTACATTGATGTTCCAAACGAGAAGTACAATGTTCTCGATGAACTCTATGCTCAAAACAGAGAACTTGAATCCAAGTTGAACGAATCAGTCAACGAGAATATCAATCTCAAGAAGCAAGTTGAACTCACAGAGTGTGCTGGGATCTTTGTTGCAGAAACAAGAGATTTGGCTGACACTCAAGTTGCTAAACTTCAAAATTTGATGGAAAATGTATCCTTTGGATCAACCGATGAGTACAGAGGAAAACTTCTTGCCATCAAGCAAAATTATCTAAACACATCGAAGGTTTCTGCCCCAGCCCGTGCTGTGGAACCAGAACAAACCTTCACAGCAGTAAAGGGTAATCCAACAAATCTGGTAGAAGGATATGTTGGAGCCTTGGGTAGACTACACAAGAAAGTCTAAAAACTTTAATTACTAAATATTTTCACTCACAGGAGAAAACACAAAAATGCAATTCGCAGAAAATACACCATATGACGTTTTAACCGAAAAATGGGATCCAGTGCTCGGCCACGAAGCACTCCCCAAGATTCAAGATGACTATCGCAAGAAAGTCACTGCCGTCCTTCTAGAGAACCAAGAGCAAGCTCTTCGTGCTCAACACCTAACAGAAGACATGTCTTCTGGCAACCTCGGAATGCCAATGGATTACACCAACACACCACGCGTGTCTGGTTATGATCCAGTCCTCATCTCCTTGGTTCGCCGTTCCATGCCAAACTTGATGGCCTACGACATTTGCGGCGTTCAACCAATGACCGCCCCAACTGGCCTCATCTTTGCCATGCGCGCCAACTACGCCTTCGGTGGTACATCTGGTACAACCTACGGTGCTACAAACTATGCAGAAGCCATGTTCCAAGAGCCACAAGCATCGTTCGGTGGTTCAGGTTGGACTCTTGATGCAGGATTTGCCGGATCAAGAGGTCTATCTGCTGGTTACAATCTAGCAGGTGGCGTAACTTCAACAGCCACACAATTGGCTGCTCTCCGTGGTATCTTGACAGCCAACGGCGAAGGTATCGGTAAGAATTCTCCTTACCAAAACTGGAACCAAATGGCCTTCTCAATTGACCGCGTTGCTGTACAAGCTCGTACACGCGCTCTAAGCAGCAACTACACAGTCGAATTGGCTCAAGACCTCAAGGCTGTTCACGGTCTAGACGCTGAAGCCGAACTCGCAAACCTCCTCAGCACAGAAATTCTTGCCGAAATCAACCGCGAAATCGTCAAGACAATCTACTACGTTGCTAAGACAGGTTCACAACAAAGAGATCTAGCCACCCCAGGTGTATACGACCTAGATCAAGACTCAGACGGTCGTTGGTCTGCTGAACGCTTCCGTGGCCTCAGCTTCCAAATCGAGCGCGAGTGCAACTTCATTGCCAAGGAAACCCGCCGTGGTAAGGGTAACTTCATCATCTGCGACAGCGATACAGCAGCTGCTCTAGCCATGTCTGGCTTCATGAGCCTCAGCCCAGCAATCGCTCCTCAGATCAACGCTGATGATACCCAAAACACCTTTGCTGGTGTCCTCTCTGGCAAGATCCGCGTATACATCGACCCATATAGCCCAGTAGGATTTAACTTCTTCTGCGTAGGCTATAAGGGCGAGTCCCCATACGATGCTGGTTTGTTCTACTGCCCATACGTTCCGCTACAAATGGTACGTGCAGTCGATCCAAACACTTTCCAACCACGCATTGCATTCAAGACTCGTTATGGAGTTGTTGCTAACCCATTCGTTCTCAACAGCAGCAACCAACCAGACGGTGAATCGCTCACAGTTGGAGCCAACCAATACTACCGCCTCACAGCAGTTACCCACCTACACGGTAACACAATCTGAGGATAAGGTAAGTCTAACCTTCGAAAACCTCCCGAGAAATCGGGAGGTTTTTGTTTTTGGATAAATAATAATATGACAGATTGTAATGCAACAATCAATCCGCTATACAACAGTTACTTTCGTTTGGTGTTTGGTCGTGGAACCAAACAAATGGAATTGATGTGTCAGAGGGCAAATTTGCCAGGTATTACTGTTCCCGATCAGCCACAACCAACTACACTTGGTGTAACGATTCCCATTCCAACTTTGGTTGCTTCGTTTGAACCATTGAATATTGAATTTGTGGTAGACTCGCAACTTAGTAATTGGCAATCCTTGTACGGTTGGATAAGAAATATTACAAATATTCAAGATACGGTAAATTACAATCTTCCTGGTGGCTATCAAGATTGGCATCATTTTGCAAATTTATATGTTTATGATCCATCGGATCGTTGCGAAATATTGAAAGCCACATTTCACTACATCATACCAACAAGATTGAGTGGCTTAGTATTTCAAGCAGACAGTTCAGATGCCTTGATACAAAAGGCAACATGTACTTTCAAATATTCTTATTACAACTTGTGGTTAGATGGTGAAGAAGTTCCAGCCGACTGGGGTGGACAGCTTTAAATATAGTCTGAAGGATTGTCAGACCAACTTTGAGGATCTTCTGGTGGGTTGTCTGGATTGTAAGGTAGTTTATTAGTCTCTGGTTTGACTTTACGGGCTTTCTTCTTCTTGGGCGGGGCTTCGGGCTTTTCTTCCTCAGCCTGCTCTATAACCGATTCTGCTTCTGCTGTATCTTCGACTTCCTCATCATCTTCAAATATTATTTCCCCAGAAGCTTCAAAATTTTCAATTAATTCATTCACAAAGCCTACAAAATCTTCATTATTAAAAAGTTCATTTAGTAATGCAAGCCCATGCTGTCCATCTGCCTGATAGACGTTATTTGGAGCAATTGCAGATTTTGGATTATCTTGAATCATTGCCAAATATGTTTCATACATTTTGTTCAATTCTTCGGTAGGTGAACCACTGTAAACAATTGCTGTTCTTGGAACAAGAATTTCAAAATTTTTGATATTGTACAAATAGTTTACAAGTTTGACAAACTCAATAATTTCACCTTCTGGAGTCTTGGTTGCATAATTCTCCATGAGTGCTGGCATCTGTATGCTGATTTCGTATTGGGAGACATCCTTTACCAAACCAATCAATTCCTCTCCGGTCAGCAACCTAACAACTCTAAGCGTGCCCGAGATAGGATTCTCAGGAAGTGAATCGGACATAAGAATGTCCTCCCTTCCTTACTATTTATTTTTTCCCAGGTCTTTGAAGTGCATGGCATGTATTGCATAATCAAAGTTTTCTTTTTTGTATATTTTTACACGTTCTTCAAAATGTCGGAAGATATGATTCTTGTGTGATTTCCAACAAAGATCATCAACTATATCATACACCTTAAGTGTTTTTTTCTTTGCAGATACTCTTAGTCCACGACCTATGCTTTGAAGTAGTCTTATAATCGATTTAGTAGGTGAAGCAAAAATAATATTATCAAGATTGACAATATTGATGCCGGTACTAGTAGTGCCATAACTGGCAACCAAAATGGCGTTTGATTCTTTGTCGATGACTCTACGGATATATTCTCTTGAATCTGCTTCTGTTTTTCCGTGTATGAGATATATTTTGCGATCCTTTCCCGCTGCTTCCAAGAGAGCTGCGAGCGGTTTTCCGTGGTCTTCGACATAATTAAAAAGGATAAGGGTATTCCCCTTGGTGCGGAGTGCGAGTTCTTTGATGAATTCGTTTCGCTGCTCATTCTTGACTATCCATTTCAATTCATCTATGTATTTCTGTTTCTTGATGAATTGTCTTTCCTCGTCATTATATTTAAGAACTAGACAATCTATACCCAATTTAGCCAACAAACCCTTGTTCATCAGGTTTTTTGTTTGTATGAACTGTATTGCTGGTCCCAAAATGCCTTCAATACTCAATCTGTGTGCTTGAGCCTGATCCAAAGTACCTGTGGTTCCTATTCTGAACCAAGCCTTTGAAAGTTTTTGCCCAATAAAATTTATTGATTCTGCTTTTGCTTGATGACATTCATCAAAAAAGACTGCATCAAATTGATCAAACCATTCTTTTGGAAGTTTATAGATTGATTGCCACGTTGATATTACAATTTGCTGCTTGGTATCTTTCTCTATTCCAGCGGTTATTTTGTGAATATATTTTTTGCAAGACCATGTTTTATCTTGACTGGAATAGTCAAAAAAATCTGCATCCATTTGATTCACCAAGCCAACTGTGGGAACCAATATGAGTATTTTACGGTCTGATTTTAATACGGATTGAAGAAAACGCACCAAGACGTATATTATCAAACTTTTTCCCGACCCAGTAGGAGATATCAATACACATCTGTGTTTGTTCAATGCATGAAGTACAGCCTGCTGTTGATGTGGGTGCATCTTCACTGAATTTTTCTTTACCGAGACTTTCAATCCCTCGTAGAATTGTATAAGTTGATCCTCGGTGATGCATAATGGATTCTTTGATTCTTTTATCTGTAAGGTATAGCCTCTATCTTCACAAAATTTGGTAAGATAGGACTTAAGACCTCGGGGAAGTGTAGAAGATAAGATGTCATATAATCTAATTTTGCCATCCCATATTCTTTTTTTGAACATAGGCATGTACTGAGCACCCGGAACCATGAAGGAAAAGTAATCCCTAAGTTCTTGTTTAATGCCTTTTTCGGCTTTGATATAGTATCGAACTTCATCGACTGAATCAACATCAATATCCACTCAATATTTATACGATACCATTCATCATTTTTTGCCAATCAATTGCTGACTTAATAGCAAAATTTCTGTTGTTTAATGCTTTTAGGAATTCTTCAACAGTTTTTACTTTTACTTCTGTTAGAGATATCTTAGCCTTTAAATCATTTAAACTTTTATCAGCATCGATAAATTTATCTACATCGGTGCGAAGAATGTCTAAATCAAATTGATCTTCTTTCCACAAATCCAATTCTTCTTGAGAAGCTTTGCCGGTATATATTTTCCATTTTCGCAATTTTAAAACAGCATAATCTTGCTGTTGTTTTGTCAAAAGTAATTTTAGATCTGTCAGAACATTAAGATACTTGGAGTGTATCTGAGGTATCTTAAGAGACTCTACACCCAATTCTGTAGAGTCTATTTGAGAGTCTTTAGTAATAGAGTTCTTTAGTTCTTCTAGAT
>Ga0209229_10000309_pt1 | contig 19610 bp, 18 predicted proteins | sample SanBayMetagenome_FD_187466 | JGI IMG/M metagenome (GOLD analysis project Ga0209229, IMG submission 187466) | Freshwater and sediment microbial communities from dead zone in Sandusky Bay, Ohio, USA (SPAdes) (version 2) | ecosystem: Environmental > Aquatic > Freshwater > Lentic > Sediment... | reverse complement strand
AATTAACTGGTTAGCCGTGTCCAATACCGTTCATAAATTTCATTGGCTTCACCCAAATCATGAATCATTTCACTGCGAGCTAGGATTGATTCTGGAGGAAATAAAGTTGGATCATTTCTCAAAACATCGGGTAATTTTTCATAAGCTAATCTCGAAGGAGTGGCAAATTTTAACCGATCTACTAAGGTGGCGGCGACATCGGGTCGCAACATAAAATCAATCCATTTATAGGCACCTTCGGGGTTAGGAGCACTTTTAGGAATGACCATTGTATCAATCCATACAGATGATCCACTATCAGGAGTAATATATCTTAAATCCTCATTTTCCTCCCGAATTTCCGCCGCATCGGAGGAATAACACATTGCTATTGATAAATCCCCGACAATCATTTGAGGTCGCCAAGAATCCGTGGTAAAAGAAGCGATTTTTGGTCGTAATTCTACTAATTTCTCATAGGCTTGTCGAATTTGATTGGGGTCAGTAGAATTATAGGAATAGCCTAACATAATTAACGCTGCTCCCATGACTTCCCGCACATCATTAAGTAACGTGAACCGCTTTGATAACTTATCTTTATTTTCCCATAAATAACTCCAATCTTTCGGGAGAGTTTCTAATTTATTCGGGTTATAAATTAACCCCGTTGTTCCCCAACTAATTGGCACACTATGAAGACCGCCCGGATCATAAATCGGGTTTTGAAATTGGGGAAATAAATCCTCTAATCCCACTAATAAAGAGTGATCGAGTTGCGCCAATAACCCTATTTGGATCATTTTTTCTACCATATATCCCGAAGGATAGATGACACTATAAGCACCTGCTCCTCCGGCTTGGAGTCGGGCTAACATGGCTTCATTAGAATCGAAGACATCCGCCACAACTTTTAACCCAGTTTCCTCTCTAAAATGATCTAACAAATCTTGATCCGTGTAGCCAGACCAAGTGTAAATGTACAGAGTATCGGAGGAAATCTGAGTGTTTGGGGTGGTTTTGACCTCAGCTAATGTCCAACCACAGCTTGATAGGGACGATGCTACCATCGCAGTAACGGAAGTTTGCAAAAACTGACGTCGTGTTTGAGCAACCCTAAAATTCCGATGTTTTTGTGGATAAGTCGGAGACACTGTTTTTTCTCAGTGGAAGTTTAACAAATTCAACAATTGATGTAATTTTCCCATAGGATAGGGAAAAAATGTACATCAATTGAGAATAATATCCCGCAACTGGGCTAACTCATACAACCAAATTAACTGAGCTTCTGAATTTGATCTAGGAAATAAAACCTAGACTTGAGCTTCAGAAACCCGTTTTCTCAAAAGACTGAGTTTCTCAGTTATGGCGTCACACTTGATAGTTGACGTAGACTTTCTACTTGTTGTTCTTTGAGTTGCTGTTCAATTTGATCCTTAACAATTTGGCGGTATTCATAGAAATGTTCTACCTGTCCACAAACCACTAAATAATGATCTAAAACCCTGGGTTTGTGTCGTAAAATATTCCATAAATATCGCCAAAACGTCGAGCGAGTTTCCCGCACAACCCCTTGATACCAACATAAAATAAAGAGCGCTCGCATTGTTTTCATATCCACTAATTTCCGTCCGATAGAATTAGTTTTTGGCTCTCCAATCATCATAAAATGACGGTAAGTGCGATCTAAATATCGTTGAGGATCATATAATTCATAAAATCCATTGACATATTCTAGGGCGATTTCTTCAATTGGTCGAGTGGGCAGAAAATTCATTAAGGTAGTTTGATTCGCATTCCCAGTTTCCTTAATTAATCGTCCTTCTTTTTCTAAACGATGCCAAAGGGCGGTATTAGGTAAAACCTGCAACATACTAAACATAGCAATGGGAATGGTGGTTTTTTCCACAAACCGGACAATTCGATCGCCCGCCCCGGTTTCTTCCCCATCAAAACCAATAATAAATCCCGCCATCACCCGTAACCCAGATCGGATAATTTTTTCCACGGAATCACTCAAAGATCCGCGAGTATTTTGGAATTTTTTAGTTAAATTTAAGCTATCTTCATCGGGAGTTTCAATTCCCAAAAAGACAGCCCGAAAATTACACTCAACCATCAAATCCATTAATTCTTGATCCTGGGCTAAATCAATGGAAGCCTCCGTGGTTAAACGGAAAGGATAATTATTATCCTTCATCCAAACTTTTAATTCATGCAGCAATAACTTAACGTTGCGTTTATTGCCGATAAAATTATCATCCACTAAGAAAACACCCTGACTAAAATTTAACTCTTTTAACCGATCCAATTCTGCTAAAAGTTGAGCCGGAGTTTTAGTTCGAGATTTCCGTCCATATAATACAATAATATCGCAAAACTCACACTGAAACGGACAGCCGCGGGAGTATTGCAAAGAAATCATATCGTATGCTTCTTTCTCCAATAAATCAAAGCGAGGGATAGGAGATGTCGTAACATCGGGTTTGTCTCCTTCTATGCGAAAAACCCCTTTTTCATCCCCTCTTTCAATCGCTTCTACTAATAACGGTAAAGTAATTTCTCCTTCATCTAAAACCAAATAATCCGCCCCGGCAATTTCTGCCGATTCGGGTGTGGATGTGGGATAGGGGCCCCCTACAGCCACTTTTTTACCCCGTCGTTTTGCCTCGCGAATTTGCTCCAAAAAATCATCTTTTTGGACAATCATGGCCGAAACCATCACCAATTCTGCCCAATTCCATTCGGCTTCGGTGATCTCTCGAACATTACGGTCTACTAATTTAAACTCCCATTTTTGGGGTAAAATAGCCGCTACCGTAATTAAACCTAAAGGCGGAAGTAAGGCTTTTCGGTTGACTAAGGCAAGGGCTTTTTCAAATGACCAGAAACTTTGGGGGAAAATGGGATAAATTAAAAGAACACGCATTATAATTAACCCTGTAAAAGATCAGACTCCTAAGTTTAAAAACTCTATGAAAATCATTGATTTTCCTATAGTTTTGCCACTTCTTCAGCAAGAGTATCTACAGTATAACGAATTTGTTCTTCCCTGTGGTTACAAGTAATAAAAAATCGCAAACGCGCCGCGTTTTTAGGCACTGAGGGATAAAACATAAAAGGTACATTAATTCCCCGCTTGAACAAATTTTGAGAGAGTTGTACTGATTTCCAAGAATCTCCAACAATAATAGGAATCACGGGAGAATCTTGACTTAACCCGGTATTTAAGCCTTGATCTTTCGCTAAAGTTAAAAATAATTTAGCTCTTTGATGTAACTTTTCTACCCGTTGAGGTTCATTTTTTAATACCTGAATTGCCGCGATCACAGAAGCCGCATTAGGTGGAGAAATTCCCACACTAAAAACAAATCCGGGGGCGGTATATTTCAGATATTCAACTAATGATTTAGATCCGGCAATATATCCTCCACAACTGGCAAAGGATTTGCTTAAAGTTCCCATCCATAAATCTACATCATGGGGATTAATTTCAAAATGTTCTCCAATTCCCCGACCGTGTTTTCCTAATACCCCTATAGAGTGGGCTTCATCCACCATTAAAAAGGCTTTATGATGTTTTTTAATCTGAATAAATTCGGGTAAATTGGGAATATCTCCATCGGTACTATAGACCCCTTCGACAATAATTAAAACCCGTTGATAACGAGGGCGCCGTTCTCGTAATATTTGATCTAAAGCTTGCCAATTATTATGGGGAAAGGCGATCGCCGTAGCCCCAGATAATAAAGCTCCTTGCAATAAACTATTATGACTCAGGGCATCATGTAAAATCAGATCATGTTGTCCGAATAAATGCCCCACGGTGGTCACATTAGTCGCATGACCGCCAACAAAAACAATACTATCTTCTACCCCAACAAAATCAGCGATCGCCCGTTCTAATTCTTGGTGAATTACCTTTTCACCCGATAATAAACGACTGGCACAGGCTGAGGTTCCATAGCGATCAATTGCCTCTTTTACAAACTGAGAAATAATCGGATCACCACACATTCCTAAATAATTATAGGTGGCATAATTAATATAGTCTTGACCGCGAATTCTAGCCCGATCATTGGCAATTCCCTCCTGGGGTGTAAAAAAGGGATTTCCTAATCCTAAATCTGCCAATTCTTGCTGTTGTTGTTTCAGATGTAGATATTCAGGAAAGTATTCAATTTGATAATATTCGGCTGGAATTTCAGGCAGAGGGGCAGATTTCGCTTTTTTTTCCAGTAATTCTGCGAGAAGCGATCGCTTTTCTTGACAAGATAACTGACTAACAGAAGGTAATAAACTAATCATTGATTTCTTCCTGTTCTGATAATAAAATATTTAATAACGTATCGACATCCGTATCCGACAATTGATCTAAATGTTGTAAAAGATGTTCCGCATCTTTCGGGGAAATCCCGTTTTGATATTGGGTAATATCCAAGGTGTTGTGATCGGCTAAATATTTAGCCAAAGTACAAATATTGGGATAATCCCATAACAGGGTGGGGGGAAGTCGGCGTCCCAAAATCGTTTCCAAGTCTCCAGAGAGGTTAATTGCTTCAATAGAGTTGAGGCCATAATTAGTAAAATCCTCCTCTAAATCAATCTCTAAAGCTTCTAACTCTAACCGTTCCGCGAGTTGACTGACTAACCACCCCTCAATTGTGGCGACAGACTCGAAAGACTCAATGCCCTTCACCAATGATTCTGGATGATGCACCGTTACCGATGGTTGTTGGGGTTTTGTCCCATTCATAGACGCATTTAACACTTGCATGAATCACTCCTCCATCACCCTAAAACTTTAGCATCCCAAGATAGCAGAATCCTGTTTTACTTACCAATTCCCCATTCGTAATTCGTAATTCGTAATTTGTAATTCCCTATTCCCCCAATTTGCCCGCTATAAAACTAGCACGACAGGCATGGCGTTGAATTTTACCACTGGAGGTTTTAGGTAAAGTTCCGGGTTTTAGTAACACCGTTTTATAAACCTGTAAATCATGGTTTTGAGACACGGAGCGACGGATGGACTGAAGAATCACCTGTTCAGGGGAGGTTTTGGCAGAACCGTTATGATTATCCCAGGTGCGGATTTGTTGCCAATATTGACGTTCTACTTCCACTGCAACGACTAACCGTTCTTCCCCCTTGATATCAATAGAAAATCCCGCAACTCCACTGGGTCTAATTAGGGGGTGACTTTGTTCAACTGTCCATTCAATATCTTGGGGATAATGATTCCGACCATTAATAATAATAATATCTTTAATTCTTCCGGTAATAAATAGTTCTTGATCGTCTAAAAATCCCAAATCCTCTGTCCTTAAAAACGGCCCTTCTCCCGTTGTTAAGTAGGCGTTAAACAGAGTTTCTGTTTCTTGATGTTTATTCCAATATCCCTGTCCCACACTCGGCCCAGAAACCCAAATTTCGCCGACTTTTCCCGGTTCACAAATATTCAAGGTTTCAGGATTAATAACTAATACCTTTTGATCTGATAAACACTGACCGCAACCGACTAATATTTTGGTATTGGCTGTTAAATTAGTAGTCACTTCATCAACTTCTACAATCTGATGATTTTCTAAAGCAATACCATCAACGGTTTTAAAAATTGGTGATGCTGTTTTTAAACCTCCCGTAATAATTAAAGTTGCTTCAGCCATACCATAACAGGGATAAAAAGCCTTTCGCCTAAATCCGTAGGGGGCAAAAGTTTGAATAAATTTTTCTATAACTTCGTGATAAATGGGTTCAGCCCCATTAAATGCAACTTCCCAACTACTTAAATCTAAATTTTCTAATTTTTGGGATGAATTTATCCCCCCATTTCTTAATACTTTTCTTACACATAAATCATAAGCAAAATTCGGCCCCCCACTGGTTGTTCCCCGATATTTGGAAATAGTTTGTAACCAGCGTAAGGGATTTTGAACAAACATTAAAGGCGACATTAAAACCACCGGAAATCCCCCGAATAAAGGTTCTAAAACCCCACCAATTAATCCCATATCATGATAAGGAGGCAACCAAATTACCCCCGTACTTTCCGGGGAATGACCAAAACAATCATAAATTGCTGTTAAATTATGTAATAGATTTTGATGGGAAATCATTACCCCTTTAGGGGTAGCAGTAGAACCGGAAGTATATTGTAAAAAGGCAAGAGTTTGACTATTAATAATAGGAGGTTGCCAAGTCTTTCCAATTTCATGATCTAAGATATCTGTTGCAAACCAATTCAACGGCGCAATATCAGACATAGTTGGAAAAAATCGCTGTAAACCCGATAATGTAGCTTCAGTAGTTAAGGCAACCGTGGCATTTGTATCAGTAATAATCGCTTGTAAACGAGGCAAAGATCGATCGGGTCGAGGGGGATAGGCGGGAACGGCAATCACTCCGGCATATAAACAACCGAAAAATGCGCTAATATAATCTAACCCCGGTTGATATAGTAATAAAACTCGATCTTGAGGTTGACAAATAGCTTGTAATTTACTCGCAATAGTTTGAGCTTTTTGGTTTAATTGTTGATAAGTTAATGTAACCGTTTCCGATTCTCCATCAACTAAAAATGTATAAGCAATCTGATTCGGTTGCTGGATTGCCCGATGTTGTAAAAGTTCAATTAAAGTGGTGGCTTTTAAAAAATCAAATGAATCAGTCATGAAAAAAAATAGGTAATGTTTTGTGATCTATCCTATCATTTATAGGGTTTTTTTCCCTCCATCCGTAGTTCGTCATTATTCAAGAATTAAGGATTTTCTTAACTCTTAAATCTTGAATGAATGAGCGATTGTTGATCACGGATCATGGGTTACGGACAGGGACATTTTGCTTCTAGGGTGAGGTAATACTGTCCTTCTGGGCAGCAAAGATTTGTTCTAAGCGAACATCCCATTTCCGTTGATTCGTGTAGCCATCTTGAACAAAGGGAGATATTGTAATTAATTTGAGAAACAGTTCATTAATAATCGACAGAGGGAAGCGTAAAGGACGCATAATATCTAAGAATAAAACGACTCTCACGCCATCGGTTTCGTTCCAAGCTTCATGGGGAAAAGAATCATCAAAAATCATACATTTTCCTTCTTGCCAATGGCGGGTTTCTTCTCCGACTCGAATTCGGCATTTTTCGCGGGGTTCAGGGATTTTTAATCCTAATAAACAACGAATCACTCCTTTATAGGGCCCTCGATGTTCAGGAATATGTTTTCCAGGTAACAAAATTGAAAAAAATGCCGTTTTCATCCCTGGAATTTGTTCTATTAAACGGGTGGTTTCTGGACAGCGTTGGCAATTTTTATCGACTTTAATTCCATAGCCATAGAAAAAATAGGTTTTCCATAAATTATCCTGAGTGGTGCTATAGCCTTGATCGGGGGAAATATCTTGAAAATTGGGTAGTTGTTCTTGAACTTTCAGAATTTGCTCTAATTCTTGCTGAATTAAATGCCAATTGGTTTCTAACTCTTTTGACCACTGAAATTGAGTAGAGTCAAAAAAAGCTGTATTCCCAATTAATGAATATTCAGGAATTAATTTTTCAAATGTCCATAATATTTTTACTCCGACTTTATACAATAGAAAATACCTGATTTTTTCTGATATTTTTTCTTGTTTCATGTTGATTGTAATGATAGGAAATCAAAGGTTTTTGGTGGGTGCGTAGGGGCGGGAGAACCCCGCCCCTACGCACCCTACGGTTGACTTTTAAGAACGATTGGCTAATTCTGACAATTGACTGGTTTCTGTGTCTAATCTCCATTGTCCAACACTATCTAAACTCCCTTCTAAAAATTTAGTCCGACAAGCACGACGTTGAATTTTACCACTGGTGGTTTTAGGAATAGTTGTGGTTTTTAATAATACAATTGCAAAGACATCCACGGTATTCTGTTCGGCGATCGCCTGACGAATAGCATTGACGACTTCCTCAACGTTCAAGTTTCGTAAATACCGCCGTTCGATTTCTGCGGCAATAATTAACTGTTCTCCGAGTTCCGTTTCCACCGAAAACGCCGCACTATGTCCAGCACGAATAGCCGGGTGACAGGTATCTAGGGTAGCTTCAATTTCCTGGGGATAACGATTTCTTCCCCACAAAATCATCATGTCCTTGATCCGTCCCGTAATATACAATTCCCCGTCCTGTAAAAATCCTAAATCTCCCGTGCGTAAATAGGGCCCCCGTCCCTCGACATAAACCCGAAAGGTGGTTTCCGTGTCTTCGGGTTTATCCCAATATCCCAAACCCACACCTTTCCCCGATACCAAGATTTCACCCACTTGATCCGCGTCCCGGGGCGTTAACTCTTGCGGATCAACAATCATCACCTCATCTGCCAACCAGGGGAAGCCACAACTGACTAGCGATCGAGTTTTTCTGGACTGTGGGTTATTAGCCAGTGATGTTTCCTGTGTTTGGATGACTTGATTGTGTTCTAGGGCGACGGGATCAACCCAGAGAATATTAGGGGTTTGGTGTTTGTGTCCACCGGAAATAAATAGGGTAGTTTCGGCCATTCCGTAGCAGGGATAAAACGCCTCCGGTTTGAACCCACAGGGGCCAAAAATTTCTGCAAACCGTTTAAGGGTGTCCCAGCGTACAGGTTCAGCCCCGGAAAAGGCCACATCCCAGGAACTTAAATCTAACTGTTCTAACTTTTCAGGCGTCGCTGTCCTACAGACTAAATCATAAGCAAAATTTGGCCCGCCACTGGTGGTAGCCTGATATTCAGAAATCGCTTCTAACCAACGAAAGGGTTTTTGGACTAAAGCAACTGGGGACATCAAAGTAACGGGAAATGATCCATATAAAGGTTGAACAACTCCCCCAATTAATCCCATATCGTGAAATAGGGGAAGCCAAATTAACCCCTTACTATTATTGTGATGGCCAAAAGCCTTATAAATAATTGCCGAATTATGCAAAACATTTCCATGGGTAACAATTACCCCTTTTGGGGTTCCGGTGGAACCAGAGGTATATTGTAAAAAAGCGACGGTATCCCCGTTAATTGGCGGTTTTTGCCAGTCTATAGCGAGGTTTTGATCCAAAAGGTCATCGGTCGCCACCCACCGTAGAGACGTGCCACGGCGCGTCTCCTCCTCTTTCTCCACAGAAAATTGTATTTTTAACTGTTCAATTAATGCTTTTGTGCTTAAAATTGCCCGACATTGAGAAGATTCTAAACGGGTTTGTAGCTTAACAATTGCTTGGGGGGAGACTGGAGGGTTATCGGTAACGGCGATCGCACCCGCATATAAACAGCCAAAAAACGCCGCAATAAATTCTAATCCCGCACTATAGGGATAAACGACTAAAACCCGATCACCTGGGGATAAAAATGATTGTAAATAAGATGCAATTTGGACAGCTTGTTGATGTAACTGTAGATAGGTCAGGGTTTGCTGACTCGTTTCTCCGTCGGCTAAAAACCGATAGGCGAGTTGATCTGGTTTATGTTCAGCGCGATCGCGCAATAAATCGACTAAATTAGAAAAACTGCTCATACCTTAATATAGAGTCCTAAAGGACTCACTACATAGAGTCCTAAAGGACTCACTACGATCAAGGTACAGTTTAGTATGAAAATTGCCATTATTTCCTCTGGTTTTTTCCCCGTGATTGATGGGGTTACGGTTAGTGCGATGATGCGACTCCAGAAGTTAAGTCAATGGGGACATGAGGTTTTATTTTTTTGTCCCGACTATAGCACCATTGAAAGTGTTTATCCCAATTGGCGAGAATATAGCGGCAATATTTTACCAGGTGTGCGAGTTTATAATTTACCTAGTACGCCATTTTTAGGATTAGATTTTGAACGTAACCCTTCTATTAAATCCTATTCTATTTTATTAAAAGAATTAGAAAAATTTCAGCCCGATTTAGTTCATGTTGATGAACCAGAAAGGCTATTTTTTGGATTTTTTAGACGGGCTGGAATAGACTATGCTAAAAAAGCAAATATTCCCTGTATTGCGTTTTTTAGAACTTGGTTTTTATCCTACGCTGAAGATTATATTCCCTTACCTAAATTTGCGGTAGAAATCATTAGAGAAATTTTTAGAAGGATTTTTGCTTGGATTTATAATGGCTATGATGTCACCTTATTTACCAGTAAAATCACCTATCAACTCGCCCCCCAAATGTCAATTCATAATGCGGTTTATGAGAATTTAGCCGGATTTGATGCCCAACGCTTTAACCCTAATTTAAAAGAAGAAGATTTTTTTAAAAAATATTATAATTTACCCGAATTAGATCGTTTAACTAAATTGATTTTTGTCGGTCGTCTAACCCCCGATAAAGGTTGGAATTTTACTTTAAAAACCATGGCAAAAGTTGCAGAAAAAATTGATTTAGAAAAAGTCGGTTTTATTATTATTGGGGATGGACAAATGCAGGACGAAATCATCGCAGGTTTAACAAAATTTACCCGTCATGTCTATTTCCTGGGTCGGGTAGCCTATGACCAAGTTCCGGCGGTTTATGCTAATAGTGATATTCATATTACCACCTCGGAACGGGAATCGAGAGGATTAACCGTATTAGAGGCTTTTGCGTCCGGTATTCCCGTATTAGCTCCCCGGGCGGGAGGGTTAGTTGAAAATGTTATAGATGGGGAAAATGGATTTTTATATACTCCTCAAGATCCAGAAGATTTTACACACAAATTAAAGCAATTAATCGAAGATCCTCTATTAAGAAAAACCCTAGGAAATCAAGGAATGAAATCCGTCGGTAATTATAGTTGGGATGTAGTAATTAAAAATTTAGTTGATATTTGGGAACAAAAAATTTCAGAATAGTTAACTGTTTGAATCCGAATCATTGGGGGAATTAAGAATTAAGAATTAAGAATTACTAGAGTCAATCAACAAACTGATATAGCAGGGAACAGGCTGCGTCGTGAGCTTGTCGAACGAGAACAGGGAACACCGGAACAGGGGGAAACACTTTACCGTCTGGGTTCCAAGATCCGTCTGGTGTCTTAACTGCCTTGGCGGTTGCTATAACTGATTACTGATGACTGATGACTGATGACTGTTAACTGATACTAGAGCGATCTGTTAAAATTTCATAGCCGGTTTCGGTGACTAAAACCGTATGTTCAAATTGAGCAGATAAGGCATTATCAATGGTTACGGCTGTCCATTTATCCGATAAAATTTTAGTAAATCGAGAACCTGCATTCAGAATCGGTTCAATGGCTAAAGTCATTCCCGCTTTCAATTTAACATTGGGTAAAGAATGGGTACGAGCATTAAAAACCGAGGGTTCTTCGTGTAGATTTCTTCCCACTCCATGACCTGTAAATTCTTCTACGATTTTATAACCATTGGCTTCTGTATAGTCTTGAACCGCCCCAGCAATATCGAGTAAATAAGCTCCCGCTTTGACCTGTTCAATGCCTTTATATAAGGCTTCTTCAGCCACTTTAATTAATTTTTTTGCCTCTGGAGAAACTTCACCCACCCCAATTGTAATACAAGAATCCCCATGAAATTCTTGATAATAAGCCCCGGTATCAACTTTTAAAACATCCCCGGTACGAATCACCTTGCGACGGTTAGGAATACCATGAACCACTTCATTATTAATCGAAGCACAAATAGAAGCCGGAAATCCATGATATCCTTTAAAACTTGGGGTTGCTCCCATTTCCCGAATCCGTTTTTCTGCATAAGCATCTAAATCCGCCGTAGTCATCCCTGGTTGAACCCGTTGGGAAATTTCTTTTAATACCGTAGCCACAATTTTTGCAGCTTGTCGCATAGTTTCTATTTCTTGAGGTGATTTAATATAGATTCCTCTGCCACTTTTTTTAACTTGAGGGGAATTAGTTTGAGTCGGTTTAGATAGAAAATCAGCAAGAATATTCATCGTGTTCGGAGTTAAGTGTGTTCAGAGAAAATACCTTTAATAAATTACCCTAAAATTTCAAGTTTTGGGTTACAGTTCCAGACTAAAACTCCAACCCTGCTGTTTAAACCCTAAAGACTTATAGAATTGATGGGCGTTAGTCCGTTTTAAATTAGACGAAAGCATGGCTTTATAGCATCCCGCCTCGCGGCTGAGTTTGAGGGCTTCGTGCATCATGGCTTTACCTATTCCTTGATTTCTATAACCACAAGTGACAATCACGGCATCAATAACCGCAGATTTGCTGTGATGCAAAATCATGGGAATAAATAATAAGCTGAATGTACCGACTGGTTCATTGTTTAGCCATGCAATATAAATATTGTAGTTGGGAACTTGCTGAATTTGCTCAAAAATTTGTTCAACCTCCAATAGAGACATAGGCAATTCTCCATCCATTTCTGTATATAATTGGTTTAATAAATCTAAATCGCTAGATGTTACCCGTTTAATTTCTAATCGTATTGACACAATTCTCCTCGATCTTCAAAGAGAAAAAAAGAGACGTGCAAAGGCGCGTCTCTGGGGGCGGTAATGATATTTAGTTCGTGAACCCGTCTAAATTGAAGACCTTTTCTTCAGAACTACTCCCTAAATCTGTGTTTTCGTTTTCAGTTAAATTAGGATTTTCTTCTGTTAAACGAGTGGGCGTTTCGGGAAGCGACGATTCACTATTTAAAGCTGTCCAAGTTGTTTGATTAACTTGATTACTGGTTTCTAAGCCTTGGGCAATTTGAAATTCATGCAGTGCGGCCAGGGTGCGAGAACCCAAAATCCCATCAATTCGGCCAGGATTATATCCTTTCGCCTCCAAACGTTCCTGTAATATACGAACGTCCGTTCCCCGGGAACCTCTGGATAAAACAGTATCCTCTTTAACTGTAACCGAACTAGCAACTTGAGGCTCCGCCGATAAAGCTTGCCAGGTGTCACGGTCTACAACCCCGGTCACTTCTAATCCTTTAGCCTGCTGAAACGCCTGCACCGATGCCGTTGTCCGAGGGCCAAAAACACTATCAATTTTACCTGGGGTGAACCCATGGGCTTTTAAGCGTTGTTGTAACCCCGTGACTTGGGAGCCTTGAGTGCCTTGGGATAATACCCGTTCCCGATGGCGAGGGGGTTGAGTTTCAGGTTGATAAAAGGGTTGAGAAAACAGTTCCCGTCTGGCTGTTTCTGCGTCTGTAACGCTTGAGTTTACCCCGGAATTACCGTATTCCTGCCAGGATTCTGTGATTCCTGAACCAGAATTCGATGTTGCGAAAGCAACGGGAACAAATACAGGAAGAACTAAAGAAAACAAGCCGGCAATAATAGCAGTTTTAATCCCCATGGCTTTTACCCTATTTTTATAAAGTTTAACTTTACTAAATTCAAGTTTCTGAATTGAATCTTAGCATCAGGAGGCGATGAAGAAAAGAGTAAGTTGTTAAATTTTTACATAAAATTAGCCCTCTCGATCATTAAGGGGGGTAATAATATAGAAAAATCCGATCAAACTCAGATTAATGAAATCCAATTATAGATGCTACAGATTATCCCTCTACCCACGGTGTAGAGACGTTGCATTCAACGTCTCTACGGGAGGAATCTGTAGCCAACATTTCATGATGGAATATTAGACTGTTGCTAACTCAGGAGTAGGGCGTTTACTATGGCGAATTCCTTCAATAGCTTTAGCATAATCAGGAGCATTGAACACCGCAGAACCCGCAACAATGGCGTTAGCCCCGGCTTCCAACACTTGCCAAGTATTATCCCCTTTCAGACCGCCATCAACTTCAATCCAAGGATTTAAACCCCGTTCGTCGCACATTTGACGTAAGGCGCGAATTTTCGGCACAATTCCGGGGATAAACTTCTGTCCGCCAAAACCAGGGTTAACACTCATAATTAACACCAAGTCACAAAGCTCTAAGACATATTCAATTAATTCTAAGGGAGTAGAAGGATTCAAAACCACACCCGCTTGTTTACCCAGTTCTCGAATTTGGCCAAGGGTTCGATGTAAGTGGGGAGAAGCATTGTGTTCGGCGTGAACCGAAATAATATCAGCGCCAGCTTTAGCAAAACCTTCGACATATTTTTCCGGTTCCACAATCATTAAGTGGACATCCAGAGGTTTTTTTGTCACCGGACGAATAGCTTCCACAATTAATGGCCCAATAGTAATATTGGGAACGAAGCGACCATCCATCACATCAACATGAATCCAATCGGCGCCAGCTTCATCCACTGCCCGAATTTCTTCACCAAGACGACTAAAATCTGCTGATAATATAGAGGGGGAAATAACAATCGGTTTCTGGGTTGCGGTCATGGGATAATCTGTTCTCCTGCATCTCAAGTTGTCACCATTGTATCAGAATTGGGGTATTGAGTTGGCTGGTTTTAGAGGTTGAGAAAATATTTTCTGTTTTCGGTGCTTACTTTATTTTTTTCCTATGAAAACCAATCACATCTATGAGAATCCTGAACATGAAAGGTTACAGTTGTTTGTTTATTTAATTCCGATATTGGGTTTCTTCCCGGCATTGTGGACATTATATCGACGGTCAGGCACAAAACAACAACAAGCCGCCAGTCGATTAGTGATTGTGTTAGCGTTCAGTTGGTTAACAGCACTGATATTGTTAGAAACTGGAGCCAATAGTGCGGAATCGATCGCCTTGCCGATGTTATTAACCAGTAGTCTATTGACAACCAGTTATTTTATTGTCAGTTTAGGCTTAATGATTAAAGTCTGGAAACGTCAACCGATATGGCTTCCTGGGATTAGCCAAATTGCTGAACAAGGATTAGGCAAACATCTGCCATAATAGGTTGGTTCTAAAAGCATCCCCGGTTTTACCATCAGTGTATTATCTCTAAAAATTATTTATTAAGTGTGTGAGGAAGTCCGTGTCAGCACCAAGATATCAGAGTCAAAAACCATTGCCAAACCCGTCCAAACCCAATCTCAGGAAATTAGCTCAATCTAGTCCCGGACGATGGTTAGGACTGGGTTTAGGTTTAGCTGGAGTCGCCATGATTTCGGCCACCGCCGGAGCTTTATTAGCCGTGTCTCTATCGACAACACCCCTATTACAGCAAAAATTAACCCCCGAAGAAGCGGCGGTTTTTTCTCAAGGTCAAATGGCTACTACCAACATGAGACTGCCAGAATTAACCCGCCCGGTGAATATTCTGGTGATGGGGGTGAAGGTTTTAACCTCAGATTTAGAAGATGATTCCCACCCGGAAGTCGGATACCATGCTTTGGTGGATTCCTTTAAGGGGTTATCGGATACAATGCTATTGATCCGTTTTGATCCGGCTAATAAACAGTTAAAAGTATTATCCATTCCCCGTGACACTCGGACGTATGTAGAGGGTCGGGGAATGACTAAAATTAATGATGCCAATTATTATGGCGGCCCGGCGTTAAGTGCAAAAGCCACCAGTGAATTATTAGGCGGTGTGGGAATAGACCGTTATGTGCGAGTGAATGTCCAAGGGGTAGAAAAATTAATTGATGCGATGGGAGGCGTGAGTATTTACGTCCCCAAAGATATGAAATATCAAGATGATAGCCAACATCTCTATATTAATTTAAAACAAGGGGAACAACACCTAAATGGAGCGCAAGCCTTACAGTTTTTACGGTTTCGTTATGATGCTTTAGGTGATATCGGACGGGTACAACGTCAACAAATGCTAATTCGGGCGTTCATGGAACAGTCATTAAATGTGAGTACCATTTCCAAACTGCCTCAAGTTATGTCAATTGTTCAATCTCATATTGATACTAATTTAAGTTTAGAAGAATTAGTTGCCTTAGTTGATTTTGCCACTAATATTAAACGGGAAAATGTACAAATGTTGATGGTTCCTGGTCAATTTAGTGACCCGAAAGAATATCGAGCCAGCTATTGGTTACCCGATGCAGCCCGCTTAGAAAATGTAGTAGCTCAACATTTTGATTTTGGTCAGGATGTTTGGAAATTTGAGAATATTGATCCCAAAGATTTAAGAATTGCTATTCAAGATAGTAATGATAGTTCTGAGGCTATTGATAAATTAGTGGGCACTTTAAATGATGGGGGTTTTTGGAACGTAAAAATTTCTAAACCTTGGACAGAACCCTTAGAAGAAACTAAAATTGTTGCTCAGGATGGTGATATTAAGAGCGCTGAATCTTTACAAAAATCCCTGGGTTTTGGTAAGGTTGTCGTCGAAAGTACGGGATTTTTAGAATCTGACTTAACAATTCAAGTGGGGAAAGATTGGTTAAAAAAATACAGTCAACCTAGTCCTGCTGCCTCTCCAGGGCTTGAATTAACTCCTAATTCAACAAAAAAATGATTATAGGGGTTTGGTCTGCAAACCCTCTTAATAGTTTCAAAATTACGCTCAAGAAACCGGGTTTCTAATTAAGATTGATTGGATTAAATCAATATTTGTTAAGAAACCCGGTTTCTAACGAGGGGTAATTTTAATTGTATGAAAACAGCGATCTAACTTTTTCTGAAGGGAAGCAGATGTTTCTTCAAAAAAGTCCTGAGCTTCACGATTAATAACAATTTCATACATAAAATTAATATTTCCGTTTTAGTTTATCAACAGAAATCAATCTATCTTCTAAAACATCTTCCTTGCCTTTTTCAAAAGATTCTTTAAACCCAGGAATTTTAAGTAATTCTTCTGTTGCTTCTTGACTTTCTCGTTCTGCTAAATACGATAAAAAATCCGCAGCTACCACGAGTTTTTCTGGAGATAGCTGATCAACATACTGTTTAACTTGATTGCGAATATCAGTAACATTCATAAAGTGCTTTTGAATTAGCTTATTATCTATTATATAATTTTTTTGAAGAATGCGATCGCATTTTGGAAGTGTCAATCAGGAGCGATTGCACTTTCTCACCTAATTTTGAGTATGGTTTGGAGCTAACCGATTACACCTTCAGTTTAATTAATTATTTTTACTATTCTTATTGAAATAAAGTTTCTATCAATTAGTTTTATTTGTTAATGCTAAATCAATCTGTTCAATAAACCATTGAGTTGCTTCTAAAACTCCTTCATAATTGTCCCGATCAACTTCGACATAATCTTTTAACTTTTTTTTATCAGTGTGTACTTCATTGCTTCTGAATTTGTAAGCATTATCTAATCGATAATAATAATCTAGAGTATTTATATTTGAAGGAGGGGATGGTCTTTGAATTGCAAAAGGAGATGTTAAATCTCTCTTATTTTCATTTTGTGCATTTTTATATTTATAAGCTGGGTATTCGTTGATCTTGCTATAATTTTCTGGATCTATAATATAGAAACTTAATCTAAGATGAAAACAAAATTTTACGTCTTTTCCTATAAGTATCTCTCTATCTAAATATTCCTCTCCATTAGGTAGCGGAAAATAGCGATCATCTTTATCGCCATCTTGTTGACGCGATTTCAATACCTCCCTCCTTTTAATATAAATATATGGGAAGTCCCAATTTAGTCTGTTATAATCCTTCTCTACCCATAAAAGAGCTTCCATAAGCTCCTTATTTTGATCATTTTGAAGCTCATAAAATTTTTTCTCTAAAAAATCACGCGTAATAGATTCATTTACACGAGATACATAGAAACAAAATTCTTCAAATTTTTTTTCTAATAATGAATTATTAATCTGTTCATTTCTATCCTTAACTCTCTTTATTATTTGTTCATTTTTAATTTTTGAACAATCTATAGGGACTTTTTGATTGGGGTTTTCATCTGCTTTTTTGCTATTTTTAGTTATATCAAACAAGTTAATCTTTTGATCCAGTTCTAAAACATTTAACAAACTATTAAATTTTGATTTTAAGTCATTAACATCAATTCTTATCTCATCAACAAATTTTTTTATTTCATCGTTACTATACGTCATGGGTTAAATTAAATGTTATTTAATACAAAACTTCAAAGGTACTTTATAAAAATTTTAAGTAAGAACATATCACTTTTTATTCTGTGAGTTTTTATGTAGCTTTATGTAATGATTTAGATATTTCTTATAAATTCTATCGTCTTTTCCTTTAATCATTCCGATATATTCAATTTTACCTCTAAGTATGTGTTTAAAATTCGGAATTACTTTATAAGGACTTTTATACTTTGAATAATACTTTTCTTGATGCTCTCTTTCTGCATCTTCTAATCCGAACTTCTCCCAAGCATGAAGCATAGCTCTAACTTGACGAATATAGTTACGATCTATATTAACAAATTGATTGACTGTTAAACCAGTAACTTCTTGATGAGAATCTTTTGATTGTAGCCTGATTTTTCGCTCATTTACCTCAAAATTATTCTCTTTAATAATTGATAATAGATCATCACCTAAAATTAATTTCTGTTGATTTTCAATTTCTATAAAATATGCTAATTCTTTAGGAAACTTTGGTAAAGTTGTAGAAAAGGTAATATCATCTGCGTATCTTGTATAGGTACATCTCAACTTTTTTGCTAACTGTTGGAGTTGACTATCCATCTTTGCACAAATCATATTACTCACAATGGGTGATGTTGGTGCCCCTTGAGGTAACTGATTATTATAACAACAAATTTGCGCTAATACTGTGGCAACTTCTGAGCTTAAACCGTAAGGCAAAGCCATAAATAGTCCCCTCACTCTACCAAAATTAATCGAAGGAAAAAAGTCTTTTAAATCAACATTTAAAACATACCGCTTTTTAGCATGAGGTTTTGCATTCGTAGCAATATTCTTATTAAGAACAAAACCATGAACAGAAGGTTTAGGTTTATAAACAAACTGTAATACTTGATTGAGTTTCTTTTGAATTATTTTTAAAGCCGTAGCTGGCGCACAGATATTGCGATTACCGCCAGATTTCTTCTTAATATCAAAAGTTAAATATCGATCTTCTAGGGGAACTATATAAATATGATAAACCAGTCTTTGATAGGGAATTTCTAAAAGTTGGGCGACATCTCTAGGAATTTTCATTAAAAAAAATTCTTTGCGTAGTTCATCACCCTCTTTTCTAAGAGTTGGTTGTATGGAAGATTTGGAGTTTCTAGTTTTTGCCATACTATCGCTATACTCAACCTTTCTCTATTTGCTAACCAATAATGCTAAAATTAGTTATTATAGCTTAACTATTGGAAAGTTTTTTATGGAATGAAGGATGCCTACAGAGTTTATTCTCACTTATAGTAAAAGTAGCACGAAGCAAAACAAAGCATTCGCGTAAAGCCGACTTTAGAAAACGCCATCGCAGGATCAACAATGGAATCAATATGTTTCCGTAGACATCCCTCGTCCTCTAATATAACAAGTTTGTTATGCAATGGCAATCTCAAGTAATTATCTAATTCATCCTATTGGGTTTGAAAATTAATAATCTAAAGATATAGATGCCAGGGTAAAACTGATTAAGAAGAAAATAAAATTAGATTTATACCATTTCTAAAAAGTGATGCAACAGTAGATAGGGCTTGTAATTGATTTTATATTTATCTCAATTGAGCCATTGTAGCATAAGTTTTCGGAAATGGTATTAAAACCAAAAAAATCTCCAAGCCAAGGACTTAAAAGAATTAAAATGAGATTAGCGATCGCATAATTCCTGACCCACCCCCGAACTTGCTTAACTATCCGTTAGGACATATCCGCCTGAGAGGATCAAAATCAAGGGCCTACCCAAGTCAAAGTTCGCAA
>Ga0209229_10000306_pt1 | contig 19628 bp, 17 predicted proteins | sample SanBayMetagenome_FD_187466 | JGI IMG/M metagenome (GOLD analysis project Ga0209229, IMG submission 187466) | Freshwater and sediment microbial communities from dead zone in Sandusky Bay, Ohio, USA (SPAdes) (version 2) | ecosystem: Environmental > Aquatic > Freshwater > Lentic > Sediment... | reverse complement strand
TGCGTGAGTTAACCTATGTGCCACGCACCGAGGGCGGTAAAGACATCATGGAAGGCATAGCAAAAGCCATTGAGGTTTCCAAGTTGCCGCCGTACATTGGTCACATAGCCAGAGCTCGGCCGATGTTGACAGGTGACGATGTTCGTGTGATGGGTAAACGCGCCATTGAAACCGGCCGTGAGATTGCCGCAATACCTGAAGACTTTAGCTTGGCGCAACAAGGTCTACGTCGTGAAAGCAATCTTGGCGGCACAACGTACGGCGCAGCAATGGGTGATGTTGCACGTAACGTTGAAGACGTTACCGTTGGAAACTATCAACGCGCCAAAGTACGTCAAGCAGCGCAAAACGCGCCTGAAGATACTGTGTATGACCCGCTTAGACAGCGCAGAGAACAAGCGTCCGTAGAAGTCTATAATGTCCCAGAAGGTGCAGTGCCTTATTATGCTGTCAAGCCAACAGGCGGTCAGTTAGTTAAAGCAGTTGACCCAGTTACCGGCGCACCAAGAGAATTAGAGAATAGCAGCGTTGCAGGCATTAGCAACGTGTATGAGAATGTGCGCAAACAGACAGAAGGCCAAGGCCTCATCAACCAGTATCTGCGTACGTTTGTCAACAGACCCGGCATACAAGATATTTGGAATGACTTTAACGCTAAGAAAGTCAATGAAGAGTTCCCAGGCGCGCCAACACCTGAACAAGCGCGTGAAGCGTTCCAAGTAAAGTACCCAACAGCAAAGTCGCGCAATGATCGCATGACTACGTTCTTTGATGAGTTTGCCGCGCTACCTGCAGCGCAAGCCGCAGCCGCTGATCTTGGCATCTCAATTCCTACGTTTGAGGATTACCAAAAGCGTATTGACGCTGCAAATACTTGGGCGCAAAAGGGTCTTACCAATTACGTTCAAAAGTTTGTAGGCACCAAAGAAGATCCAGCATTGCAATTGGCTACACAAGGTATTACCTTTAAAGATCCTGAAAGATTAACTGAAAGCGCTGTGGATGCATTGAACTACACAAGCCCGCAAGGACTTCGTGAAGATCGCGCAAAAGCAGGCTTTAGTCCTGAAGGCGAAGTACAGCCGTTCTTAAAAGAAAAGCTTACAGAACTTAGAGCCGTTGACGACCAACTTCGTGAAATGGTTACCACACGCAACGGACTGTATGAGCAAGCACGCACACAAGGCGTAGACCCAGCGTCAATTCCTGAGTACGCAGAGCTGACCAACAAGTTAGCAAGCAAGATTGCTGAGAAAGAGCGCATCACGCAGCAAGCAGACAACTACAAACTTGGTAAGTCGTATGAGACTCTTGCTGACCTTGCAATTGAGCCACGTACTGCCAAAGACTTAAAGCGCAAATTAACGTTTGCCGAGAAACAACTATTCCCATACTTGGATAAAACGCCTGATGAGGCAACATTGTATGATGTCAACCCAACGTCACTTGAGCGCTTAGGTGTTACAGAAATGGCGTCTAAGTTTATGGATGACATTGTCTCAGGTAAGATTCCTATTGAGCAAATTGGCAATATCAGTATACCTAAGTACATTCAAGAATCAGCGTCTGCACGCATGGCCAAAGACGCTGCAGCCAAAAAAGACTTGGCAGCGCAGCAAAGATTGCTTGACAACTATCTCCAAGAGCAAGTCCAGCGTATTCCCGGTGACAAAATCTTCGGCAATGCCGGCGTCTTGGAGATTACCAATGCGATGGACGAGAATACAATTCGTCAACACCTCAGTACTGACACGTCAGTGCTTAATCACTGCGTTGGATCAGGCGGTCAACCTAGCGGAAAACACGTGCCTATGATTAACCCGGTTACTGGTGAAGTGCCCAAAGGCTCATCAGGCGAGAACACCAGTTATGTGCGTAACATTATGAAGAATGGCGACCGTATTGCCAGCTTCAGAGACTTGGTTACAGGTAAGCCTGTTGGCACAGTGCAGCTTAGTGCGAATGGCTCGGGTGAGTTTGACATTGGCTATGCGTCAGGCTACGAAAACGGACGTATGCAATCAATGTATAGTGACACATTGGCCAGTTACCTTAACTCAATCTCAAGCCAGATTGCAGGCGCAGGCGACAACTTAACTAAAAACGGCGTACTTGATAAAGAGAACGTGTCGCCTCGTGAAATGCGCGATGTCACAGGCTTGTCAGAAAATGAGTTAAAGCAATTAAGCTTTGATGGCATGCCACGCTTCTTAACGCGTGACGCCATTGTCGCGTTGAACGCTGAACGTAGATCTATGCTGCCATCAGCGCAGCTCAACAGTGAAGCAGCAACATTGAACACTTCATTTGCAGAGCTCCTTGATGAGAATCAACGACTTAATCATGACTTACAAAACGCTGATGACGATTTAGTTCGCGAAGAGTTCATGGATCGTCGTCGTGAAATACAAGCGCAGCTTGATGATATTGGTCAGCGTGTTGGCAATATGCCACTTGAAGACATTACCAACTTTGCGCGTGAGCTAATCAACGATGTATTTCCTGAGAATAAGAAAACGCCTCGCGCTCGATTGCAGTACTTAGACCAAGAAACGCCTGTTGGGCTTCGTATTCAGCCACGCGTATATGAGACAATGCGCGAAATACTACGTGATCAACGAGACGCAGTTGGTGCTGAGTTAACCATGTTGCAACAATCTTCTGTTGATCAAGAGTACCCACGCATTAGTAGAGAGATTGCAAGAACAATCAATGGCAATATGTACAATGGCCGTGCTGTTGCTAACAACATACGCAACAACCCAGGTCGCTATGGGCTTGGTGAATACAATGACCAAATTATTGATGGCATTGCACGAATGGTTGAAGAGCGTGGCATCATTGACCCGCGTAATGCAATGTTGCAACGCATCGATCCAGCGCAAAGCTCGTTGCCTACAGCCACTGTTGACAGGTTAAACAATCTATTTGGCAATGCGCTTCGTGGTAGAGAACAAGATCCTGATTACGAACAAGCTCTTCACATGCTTCGTCAATATCAGGCAGCGTATCAAAATCCGCCAGAGCGTAGCACAATTCGTGACTTAACTGAGAATGAAAGACTCATGGCAGTTGGTGAAATTCAAGCGCGCATTACTGACTTAGATCGCAGAGCAGATCGCGCGTATTTGGTTAACACAGCACGCCCTGCTGAGCAACGACAAGACTTAACTGTTGTGCGCAATAATATGTATGCAGCAGTTGCTGAAGACTTTGGGCAGCCTGTTGCTGATTATGTGCATGCAGCAATGCAAACAATTCGGTACGATGTAGCAACTGATACGCCACTGTACATTGAAAGCTTACGTCGCATGGCTGATACTGAGGTAGACCCAGAAGTGCAGACCGCAATGTACTTGATTGCTGATCGCTTGGTGCAAGGTGAACGCGCTAATGTGGCTGCAGCAAGAGCAGAACGTGAGCAATTACCAGCTGTGCAAGAACCAAGAGAGGCGCAAGATTTGACTGATGTGCTAGGTCAAGAAATGAATCGTGTACGCGACAACTATGACGAGAGAGTATACAACACAGTCGATACTCTTATGACTTCAATCAACGACAACTTTGATTTAAACGCCAACCCCGAAATGTTTATTGACCGCCTACGGCGCCATGCTCGCATGAGTGATGACGTTATTGTAGGTGACGTATTTACGCATGCAGCTGACTTATTGGAAAGAACATTGCGTGAGAATAACGAAATAGATCGCCGCCCACCTGTACAAGGCGACGCAGGGCTTACACCTGAGTACATGACGTACTTAAGAACTCGCCTTGCTGACGCAACTACAGGTGATGAAGTTACTGCGTTAGAACGCGACTTCTTACAAGCAGGCAATCCACAAGGCTACAGCCCAGCGCAAATCCAACTTATTGAGCGTGAGATTGGCCAACGTAGCAATGAAATACTACGTGCGCAACAAAACGTACCCGCATTACGTGAGCCAGACAGTGTAGGCAACGTAGTTCAGAATCTGATTAACCAATACCCAGAGCCTGAGCAAGTGCAAGCATTGATTAACGATCTTGAGCGTGGCGAAATTAGTGAGTTGCCTACTGCAATTCAAAACGCTGATGACTTTGTACGTGATGAGACAGTAACTGAAATCCTTGCGCAACTAGAGCAATACCGTGATGAGGTTGTTGCAAATCGAAACAACGCGCCGCGCCTTGAAGCGCAACTACTTGCAGATGTGCCGCGTCAACTTGAAAACCCACAACCATTGCTCACAGGTCCACAAGTTGCAGACATCGTTAATCGTGAAGTAGATCGCCAATCTGATATTTTTAACTTAACACCAGAAAATCTACGCACTTTCCGCAATGACATGACTGACGTCACTGACTTTGACGACCCGCAAGACATGATAAATACGCTTGTGTCGCTACGAGATCAGTATGATGACGCGGGTAGAGAAGGATTAAGTAGCGCAATTGGTAGTGTACTTACGCAAATCAACGCACAAGTGCGAAGCAATAGACAGCGTGGGCAAATTGTAGATGAAGAGCCAAGAGCTGCGTTACCTGCGCCTAGAGAACAAAACCCAAATACACGGTACAATAACGTTAACGACGCATTTGCAGGCATTATGGCTGACAATACTGACTTTAATACGTTTGAAAGTCTAAATGCTCTACGTGCTTTGCCGCAACTCATTCGCCGCCCAGGCGCAACACGACAGTCTTTAGGTATTGCGGCATTACCAACTGAAGAAATTAATGCGTTGGCTCGAATTTTTGATGCGCTGTACGACTCACGTTACCAGCAGTTTGTAAGAGAAAATGGCGACAACCCGCAACTTCTTCCACCTGAAGGTCGTAAGCGCGGCGGTCTGATTAAAAAGAATTCAGGTGGTAAGGTAGAACCTACATCGCCCTCACCATCAGTGAACGATAGAAGTAAGCCTGTTGAGCCAGTTAAGAAGATCCACAATCCTGACGCACCTGAATTTAAAGACATATTCAATCGTGAAAGAGCTATTCGTAGTGGGGGCGGTAGCGGCGGTGGTGGAAGTGGAAGTGGCGCTGACCTTAAGCAACTTATGAATCCAAGAGCGCATGCGTATGGTGGTAGTATTCAAAGCTCGAAAAATAGATTATTATCTCCCAATACTGATGAAATGCGTTATGCATTGTTGAAAGGCAAATAATGGCTGAAATGCCCATTGATCCAGAGTACAATCGCTTCATTGATCCGGTTGAAAATCAAGATACAAATTCATTAGAAGGCGACGAAGCGCTTGTTAATATCTTCGATGCGGATGAAGAATCAGACGTAGAAGAACTGCCAGATGGTAGTGCCATTGTCAGACTTGACGACCTTAAAGGCCCAGAAGATAACCCCGACTTTTATGCCAACATGGCAGAGTCGATGGATACCTACGACCTACAAGCTTTAGCAATCAAGTACTTAGACCTGATTGACAAAGACAAAGAAGCACGTGAAGAACGTGATAAGCAATACGAAGAAGGCATTCGCCGTACCGGTCTAGGGCAGGACGCGCCCGGTGGAGCTCAGTTTATGGGTGCCTCTAAAGTCGTGCATCCAATTATGGCTGAGGCCTGCGTAGACTTTGCAGCCAAAGCAATCAAGGAATTATTCCCACCGGATGGACCGGTCAAGACCAAGATTATTGGTGAAGTCACTGAAGAAAAGGTTGAAAAAGCCGAGCGTAAACGTGACTACATGAACTGGCAGCTCACCGAGCAGATTGAAGAGTATCGTGATGAGCAGGAGCAAATGCTCACGCAATTACCACTTGGTGGATCTCAATACCTTAAGCTCTGGTACGACGAGGGCAAGAAACGCCCATGCGCCGAGTTTGTGCCTATTGACAATATCTACCTTCCTTTTGCGGCTGGTAACTTCTACACAGCACAACGTGTTACTGAAGTGCAGGATATTACGCAAGAAGAGTATGAGATTCGTGTTAAGAATAAGTTGTACATTGACTTAGATATTTACAAGCCATCAGAGGAACCTGAGCAATCTAAGTCGCAAAAGGCAACCGACAAAGTCGAGGGTAAGAAAGACAGCGGCTCTAATGTTGATGGCATTCGTCGTGTATACCACATTGGTACATGGCTTGAATGTGAAAGTGACAACATTTGCAAAGGTGAGCGTGCACCGTACATTCTCATGATTGATGAGACCGAGCGTGAAGTAGTCGGTCTATATCGTAATTGGGAAGATGGAGATGAAACATATGCAAAGTTGGATTGGCTTATTGAGTTCAAGTTCATACCTTGGCGTGGTGCTTATGCCATTGGTCTTCCTCATCTTATTGGCGGTCTTTCTGCCGCTCTTACTGGCGCATTGCGTGCTTTATTGGATAGTGCGCACATTAACAACGCGCCTACGATGCTCAAGCTCAAAGGCGCCAAGATCTCTGGACAGTCAACGACAATAGAACCTACACAGGTTGCTGAGATCGAAGGCGCTCCGGGCGTTGATGATGTACGTAAGATTGCAATGCCTGTACCATTTAATCCGCCTAACGCTGTTCTATTCCAGTTATTAGGTTGGTTGACTGACGCTGCTAAAGGCGTGGTAACTACATCCGAAGAGAAGATTGCTAATGCTAGCAACACAATGCCAGTTGGCACAGCACAGGCACTGATTGAGCAAGGCGCTGCGGTATTTAGTTCTATTCACGCACGACTACATGAGTCACAACGCCGTGTGTTAAGAGTTCTGGCTCGTTTGAATCGTTGGCATTTAGATGAGCAATACAAAGCAGAGATGGTTGAGGACCTTGCAATTACGCAAGACGACTTTGAATCTAACTCTGATATTGTACCGGTAAGTGATCCACATATTTTCGCAGAGGCACAACGTTATGCGCAAATACAAACTCTCGCAGCAAGAGCGCAAGCAAATCCAGATCTTTATAATCGCTTGGCTGTTGAGAAACGAATTCTTAAACAGATCAAACTTCCTGACATTAATGAAGTGCTACCTGATCCGCAGGATATTAAGGAAATGAATCCTGCGTTAGAGAATGTGGCCATGACTTTAGGTAAGCCAGTTGGCGCGTTCCCACAACAAGACCATATGGCTCATTTACAAACGCACTTGGCGTACGCCACCGACCCACTGTATGGATCTAATCCTATTATGGCTCCGGTGTTTATACCGTCTGTGTTAGAGCATATTAAGCAGCATTTAACATTGTGGTATCTCAATCAGGCTGATACGTATACAACTGTTGCGTTAGGTAGACCATTCAATATTCTTAAGGTTGAGCCGGTTATTCGTGAAGCACAACAGTTACTTGCTGCAGCAACTCAGCACGTCCACAAAGATAGTGGCGAGATGCTGGACAATGTAGGTAATACCATTGGCCAAATGCTACAAATGGTTCAGCAAATGCGTGGCGCACAGCAACCGCAAGATCCAAGTATTCAAGCATTGGTACAAACGCAAATGGCTGAAACACAGCGTAAAGCTGCTAAAGATCAAGCCGATGCGCAACTTAAGATGCAAGACATGGCTGCTGAAGATAAGCGTGCCGACGACAAACTGGTTGCAGAGCAGCAAATGAAAGCGGCAGAACTTACGCATGATGTCAACACCATGACATTAGAGCAACAGTTTGCGCGTGAGCAGTACGAAGCAGAACAACGAGCAGCGGCAGCACAAGCAGCTCAGCAAGAGCAAGCACAATTGCAAGCAGCAATGCAGGCACAGCAAGCACAACAAACTAACTTAAGATAGGAGTCATCATGACTGAAGGTATTCCACAACATAAACGTATGGCAATGGGTGAAGTTGTTAAAGCAGCTCCCGGCAAAGGCGCCATACAAAAGTACGCAATGGGCGGAGCTGTAAACAAGGGCGCAGTGCCTGAGTCTAAAGCACGCACTTTGTTGAATGGTAGTGAGCAAAAGAAACCCCTCCCAAAAGGTGGAGTTGTTAAGATTGCTACCATGAAAAAAGGTGGGTCTGCACGAGGCCGTTAATGGGAACCATTAGCGATCTTATCGACGGCGTTAAACAAAGGCAGCAGGACATCGCTGACTCTTTGGTAAATGGGAATTGCGTCAATTTTGAGACTTATCAACGCCTCGTCGGGCAACACCAAGGCTTGCAAGAAGCTTTGCAAATTTTAGATAACATTATGAAAGAGGAAGACAAAGATGTCGAATGACATTGAACAGACGCTTGCTGAAGCGTTCCCTAAAGTAGACCCTTTAATGGCGCCATATGGCGCAAGAGTACTGGTTCAATTACGTGCTGTTAAAGAGCGAGTAACTGAAGCAGGCTTGTTGCTCCCAGAAGAAGTTAAAGAAACAGAAAAATGGAACACAATGATTGGTAAAGTCATTGCCATTGGGCCTTTAGCTTTTAAGAAACGGGACGACATGGCACCTTGGCCTGAAGGAGCATGGGCTAATACAGGTGATTTTGTTCGAGTGCCTAAGTGGGGTGGCGATCGTTGGGAAATTGACTTTGAAGATAATGGTTTAAAGGGCAAAGCATTGTTTACGTTCTTTAATGACCATGAACTCATTGGCAAAGTAACCGGAGATCCTCGCGCTATCAAGGCGTTTATCTAAGTTTTGAAAGGAAAACTGTATGAATCCAACTGACAAGTTAGAATTACAGGTGACTGAAGGCGAAGACGGCGGCGCAACCGTTACTCTTCCGCCCGGAGAGGCACCAGAAGCGGATAATCCGCCTCAAGATGAGGGCTCAGAGGCCCTCGATCAGCAAGATGAAGGTAGTCCATCACAACAAGCTGATCAAAATGATGGTTTAGATGACGATCCTGACCGCGAAGCCATTCGCGCAGCCCGTCGCGAGGAAAGAAAGCTCAAAAAGCAGATTCATCGTGAAAAGGCCAAAGAATCTAACCATCTAATCAACGCATTGAAGAAGCAAAATCACGAACTAGCCGAAAGATTGGCAGTTATTGAAAAGAAAACTTCAGGCGCCGAATTAGCTCGTGTAGATAAAGCAATTGAAGATGCTGGAGTCCAAGTAGAGTACGCAAAGATGAAAATGCGTGATGCTGTTAGCTCTGCTGATGGCGAAGGAGTAGCACGTGCAGAGGAATTACTGTACGAAGCACGCCGCAAAATGGAATCTTTGGTAAATTTAAAGCAAAACGCTACACGTCAACAGTCTCAACCTAAGCAAAACATTCAAGTACCTGATCCAATGGTTCAACGATTGGCGTCAGATTGGATGGAAAGAAATTCATGGTATAACCCTAATGGGTCAGACATGGATTCCGAGATTGCTCAGCGTTTGGATAAGAAACTAACCGATGAGGGTTACGATCCTGCCTCAGAAGAGTATTGGGATGAGCTCGATGACCGCATCAAAAAATATTTGCCACATAAAGCAAATTCTGGTTATAATGATTCCAGTGTCAGAAATCAAAGGCCGAGGTCCGCAGTGACAAGTTCAGGTAGAGAAACAACAGCTACAACTAAGTCTAATGAATTTAGACTTAGCCCTGATCGTGTTGCAGCAATGAAAGAAGCAGGTATGTGGGATGACCCCACACTGCGTCAAAAAGCAATTCGTAATTATGCGAATTGGGACCGTTCTAACAAAAATAGGAGCTAATGATGAATGACGATCGCTTAAAGAAGAATACAAAACTTGGCCGTGAAAGTCGCGCAGTTGGCGATTTGCAAAGACGTCCACCTGAACAACAATTTGAAGGAGCAGAGGAACGTCGTAAGATGTTCCGGTCGGAGTGGCTCCAAGAAGCATTGCCGACGCCGCCAGAAATCCCTGGCTACCATCTGTGCTGGTTATCTACAACCAACCAATATGACCCAATCCACAAGCGTATCCGTATGGGCTACACGCCCGTGAAAGCCGAAGAACTCCCAGGCTTTGAACACCTCAAGGTGAAAGCGGGTGAGCATGAAGGATTTGTTGCTGTTAATGAGATGCTATTGTATAAGCTCCCCGAGGACTTATATCAAGAAATCATGCAGGACATTCATCACTATGCTCCTTTACAAGAGCAAGATAAGATTAAAGTTCAGCAAGAGCAACTCTTAAATGCGAAAGATAGCAATGGGCGTCGTTTGGGTGCTGTTGAAGGTGACGGTATGGAATTTGACCAAACAGTACGTGCGCCTCGTTTTGAGTAACGCACATTTATAAGGAGCAGCTTATGTCAGCAACCTCAGCTCCATTTGGTATGCGTCCTGCATTCCATCCTTCTGGATTGGATCGTGCACAGGCTCTAACAAATGGTATTGCTTCCGGCTTAGCGTCTAACATCTTGAAAGGTCAACCTGTCAAGTATAACGCCTCGAACGGAAACATCACCCCTGTAACTTCTACTGAAGCTTTTGCCGGCGCTTTTGCTGGTGTAGAGTTCACTGATACTACAGGCCGTCGTCGTGTATCTAACTACTGGCCTACCGGTACTACTGGTACAGACATCATCGCTTATTTCTACAATGATCCTTTGATCGTTTATGAAATTCAAACCGATGCAACTGTAGCGCAAACTTCAATTGGCAATGAAGCTAATTTTAGTAATTTGACTGCAGGTTCAACAACTACTGGTTTGTCCCAGTGCACACTGTCAGCTTCTTTAGTTGGCAATGGTGTACAAGGTCAAATGCGTATTGTTGACATAGCCCCCTATCCAGATAATGCATGGGGCGATGCGTTCGTAATTGTACGCGCAACAGTAGCGGAAAGCCAGTTTAACGGCCAGTTTACCGCGATCGCTTAATAGAAAAGGACTAAATCATGGCAGCACCAATGCGCAGTACTGATTTCCGCTCCATCGTTGAACCGATTCTTAATGAAGCGTTCGATGGAGTGTATGATCAGCGTAGTGACGAATGGAGCACTGTTTTCCGCGAACAGCAAGGTATTCCACGTAACTACCATGAAGAGCCAGTATTGTATGGTTTCGGAGCAGCTCCTCAGTTACCTGACGGATCTCCTGTTACCTATCAACAAGGTGGCGTATTATTCCTGAAGCGTTACGTATACAACGTGTACGGCTTGGCATTTGCTTTGACCAAAGTTTTGGTTGAAGACGGTGACCACATCCGTATTGGTCAAGTTTACGCTAAGCACTTAGCTCAATCTTTGGTGGAAACTAAAGAAACTTTGTGCGCAAACGTTCTTAACCGCGCGTTCAACAGCGCTTATGCAGGCGGCGACGGCGTTGCTCTTAACAGCAACTCCCACCCAATCGTTAACGGCACAGTAAGCAACTTGCTCACTACTGCAGCTAACTTGTCCCAAACTTCACTTGAACAGATGCTTATTCAGATTCGTCAAGCCGTTGACAACAACGGTAAGAAAATCCGCTTACAGCCATTGAAGCTTGTTGTAGCACCGGGCAACGTTTTCCAAGCTGAAGTATTGCTAAAGTCTGTACTGCGTACCGGCACAGCGAACAACGACATTAACCCAATTAAATCGATTGGTTTGATGCCTGAAGGCGCTTCCGTTATCAGCCGTTTGACTTCACCAACAGCATGGTGGGTACAAACCGACGCACCAGAAGGTATGAAACTTCTAATGCGTCGTGCTTTGGAGAAAACCATGGAAGGCGACTTCGAAACTGACTCTATGCGCTACAAGGCAACAGAGCGTTACGATGTAGGCTTCACCGACTGGCGTGCAATGTACGGTACACCAGGCGTTTAATGCTTTAAAGGTTATGTGGGGAGACCTTAACTCCCCACTTCATTCTGTCTAAGCTTTTCAAGGAGAAAGACAAATGCCTCAATATAGTGATGACCTATTCTTAGGTTCTGCCCAAACTTACATGGGTGTTAAGACCAATAACGTTACGTCAGCGCAACTTACTGGTTCAATTGCAACTACCGTTTTAACTGTTACTGCTGCTGCAGGTGATGCCATCTCTGTAGGTATGACTTTGGTTGGCGCTAACGTTACTGCTGGTACAATTATTACTGGCTTTGGTACAGGTACTGGTGGTACTGGTACTTACACTGTAAGCACTTCACAAACTGCTGCCTCAGCTGCAATTACTGCAACTGGTACAGCAAGTCTTGGTGATCCTGCCCCTATGGATTTAGGTGTTGGCCCACTAGGTCGCATTTACGTATGGGACACGGTTCCTGTTGCGTTGGTAACTAACAACCTATCTGCTGCGTCTGTTTACACAAGCACATTTACATTAGCTGCTGGCAAAGGCGTTACTGCTGTTACATTAAACAACGGTACAACTGCTTATCAATTAGACGTCCCACGCGCTGTTGGCGTAACTCTCGGTGCTGGTTCACCTACAACTCGTAACGTAACCGTATCTGGCTATGATTACTATGGTCAACCAATGAGCGAAGTTATTGCAACAGGTACTACACAATCAGTTACTGTTAGTGGCAAGAAAGCCTTCTGGCAAGTTACTAGCGCAACCATTTCTGGTAGCCCAGTAGTTACTGTAGCGCTTGGTACAACCGACATACTTGGTATTCCAGTTCGCGTAACTGACGCTGCGTACGTAGCATCAGTTGGCTACAACGATACTTTGGCTCGTGATGCTGGTACGTTTGCTAAAGCTGTAACAGCAACTGCAACAACTACAACCGGCGACGTGCGCGGTACTTATGTCCCATCTGCAGCAACTGATGGCGTTAAGCGTTTAGTAATGGGTATCCTATTGCCAGCAATTGCTGTAGGTCCTAACTCTACTCGCACTGGTGCACTTGGCGTAACTCAAGCTTAATAGGAGAGCAACATGGGTCAATTTAAACCAATGGTAAAAATGAAAACCACTGAGCCTTCAGTTGAGTTAAAGCTTAAAAAAGGCGGTAGCGTTGCTATGGCAAAAGGTGGTTGTGCACCAATGCGCAAAGGCGGCATGATGGAAACCGCTATGCATGAGCGCAATGAGCGTGATGAGATTCGTCGCGTTGAGAAAGAGCTAAAGAGCCATGAAGGTAAAGCTGCTTCTAAAGCGCATAAAGGCTTGAAAAAAGGCGGCATGGCTTACGCAACGGGTGGTGTTGTTAATGGGCAAACCGGCTACAAAATGGGCGGTTCAATTCCTAAAAACGGCATTATCAAATCTGAAAAAGGTCGTTCAACAATGGCTGATGGAGCTAACCCAAAGCAGTTTAAGGGCCCAACAGGCATGGTTAAAAAGGGCGCACCAGCTGGTTTTAAAACTGGTGGTAAAAGCGTTAAAGGCTGTAAATAATAAAGCACGGGGCTACGGCCCCGGCTTTTAAAGGATAGATATGAAAGTTCAAATCGTTTCTAAAACAGGCACTGGCTCAAGTAATGCATTGGTAATGAATACTAATTGCACGCCTTTTAATGTGGGCTTTGGTGTTGTTATTAGCGGCACTGTAAATTACTCTGTACAGCATACGTTTGACGACCCTGCTGTAGGTTTTACAACTTGGTTTACGCACCCAACAGTCGTAGGTCAAACTGCAAATGAAAATGGTAATTACGCGTTTCCTGTTACCGGTATTAAAGTGCTTGTTAACTCAGGAGATGGCACTGCAACATTAAATCTAATTCAAGCAGGTATTGCGTAATGGGAAAAGTTGGTTACGCCAACGTTGCGAATCAAGCAAATACTAGTGATGGTTTTGCTGAAGGTATAGGCGCGCAAAACGTTGTTGGCGGTACTGACTTTGGCCTTGAAGTAGGCGATAGTGGTGTTGTTGATTTATACGGTGGCGCAGCTGCGCCTACATACTACATCGAGGATGAAGGCACAGGATATGTCCTTCAAGAAGATAGTAGCAAAATTATTTTGGAGTTGTCATAATGGCTGATCAAAAAATATCCGCAATGCCTAGCGCTGCAGCGCTAACAGGCGTAGAACTTGTACCAGTAGTACAAAGCGGTGCTAATGTTAAGGCAACAATTGCGCAATTTACGGCGTATAGCACTGGTACGTTTTTTAACCACGGCGCGTGGCAAGACACTACAACACAAACTGGCGATATTACGCAAGGCACACCCTTTACATTTAACACCGTAGACGTAACTGGTGGAGTTACACTTGTCTCTGGTTCTAGGTTAACTGTTCCGGTCACTGGTGACTACAACTTCCAGTGGTCCGGTCAGTTTCAAAACGTAGAAAACGAAATTGAAAACGTAAAAGTTTGGTTAAGAATTGAGGGTGTAGATGTACCCGGATCTGCGGGAATTATTAGTTTGGCTGCACGTAAATCTGCAACCATTTTTACTAGACTTATTATTGGTTGGAATTACTTTTTGTCTTTAACTGCGGGACAGTACGTTGAAATTGTTTGGCTACCAAGTGTCGCAAGCGTTACATTGCCAGCATTCCCTGCGGTAGTATCTCCAGCGTCCCCTTCAACTGCGTCGGTTATCGTTACAGTTAACCAAGTAGGCTAATATGCCACTAGTCAAATCTAAATCTAAAGAAGCTTTCAGCAAAAACATCTCTACTGAGATTAAAGCTGGTAAGCCGCCTAAGCAAGCTGCTGCTATTGCGTACTCAGTACAGCGTGATGCTGAGAAGAAAAAATCTGGTGGTAAGGTTGGACTATGGGATAACATACATGCCAAGCGTGAGCGCATTGAGCGTGGCTCTGGTGAGCGTATGCGCAAGCCCGGTAGTGAAGGCGCGCCAACTAAAGCTGACTTTAAAGCAGCTGCTGGTAAAATGGCAAAAGGCGGCGACCCTAAGTTATCTGTAAGTCGTGGTGAAAAGCTACCTACAGAACAAGGCGCAGGGCTTACAGCTAAAGGTAGAGCAAAGTACAATAATGCTACAGGCTCTAATTTAAAAGCACCAGCGCCTAACCCAAAGACTAAAGCAGATGAAGGTAGAAAGAAATCTTTTTGCGCTAGAATGTCCGGTATGCCCGGGCCTGCTAAAGATGAAAAAGGGCGGCCTACTCGTAAGGCTGCATCTCTTAAACGTTGGAATTGCCCTGGCTGGTAAAATATGAGCACATCTGGTACCGTAGGTCAAACCGTTATTACAGTTCAGCAACTGATTGACCATGGCGCTCGTCGCGCTGGGAAATTGGCAGAAGAACTTACTAATGAGCAAGTATTGGCCTCAAAAGAGAGTCTTTATTACCTATTATCTAATTTAGCCAATCGTGGCATACAATACTGGTGTATCAATAAGGTAATCATGGGGCTTATTCCAGATCAGTCCTTCTATTACCTACCAGTAGGCACGGTTGATGTATTAAACGCTAACTATCGCACTGTAACAGCGGTTACGCAAGGGTATAACAGTTCTTCAGGAGTAACTGCCAATGCTTTTAACGGAACTGGGGATGGAATTTGTCAGCTTAGTACTAATACTGGCTATATTGGCATCAGCAATGGCGCGGGGAATCCGGTTTACATTGCTACTATTGGTATTTTGCCTGCTGTTAGCGGATCAGTTACTGTAGACTTACAATTCTCTGAAGACGGTACTACATGGGAGAATATTTATTCACCCGGCGCAACAACTTGGACAGAAGGTATGTGGATTTATTATGATCTGCCTACGTCAGCCACAGCGCCATACTGGAGAATTAAGCAATCTGCGGGTGTTAACATGGGCTTTTTCCAAGTAGTATTTGGAACCATGCCTATTGCCATACCTATGGCGCGCATGAATAGAGATGACTATTCTAATTTGCCTAATAGAAATTTCCAAAGCCTAAGACCTTTGCAATATTGGTTTAATAGGACTATCAACCAACCTAACATGGAATTGTGGCCAGTGCCTAATAGCATTCAACCACAGTTGGAGTTATGGTTGCATCGACAAATTCAAGATGTGGGCGAGCTCTCTGGTGAAATTGAGATTCCACAACGTTGGTATTTGGCAGTACAAAATATGTTGGCGCATCAAATGGCTATGGAATTACCTTCTGTAGATCCTGCACGTATTACTTATTGTGAGCAACAAGCTGAGAAGTATTGGTTGCAAGCTGAACAAGAAGAACGTGATAAGTCGCCTATCTATTTTGCGCCAAACATTAGCCCTTACACAAGGTAAGTAGTCTATGCCAAAATGGCTTGACACTCGCGGCAATACGGTACTCAGTATCGCGATTTGCGACCGTTGTAAAATGAAAAGGGCCTATTCAGATCTTCGACCTGATGGTAATATACCAGCTATAAGAGTATGTGGTAATGGATGCTCTGATCAGTTTGACCCATATCGGTTGCCGGCAAGACAGCCAGAAAAAATAACCCTTCGTTTTCCAAGGCCTGACGCTGATATTGCGGAGTATCAAGATGCAATTACTACTGACCCGAATGTTGTGAATGACCCTACGCCATTTGACCTTACTGAAACTGCCGGTGAATTTGGGATTGCGCCTGAAACATCAGAAGACGACCTCGATGGCAACTTGGATAATTTAAGCCCTTAATAGAGAATACATATGGCAAACGTACGGATATCACAATTACCAGCAGCACCATCAGCCATTACAGGCAGTGAATTAGTACCTGTTGTTCAAAACGGGCAAACTGTACAAACCACTGTTAATGCTCTTATTTCAAGTCCAAGCCTAACGCAAACATTCTTAACTAGGAATCAAGAGCCAAGTTTACCTAATAGCCGTTACTTAGGCGTAGGGGCTGGCTTAGGCATCACAGACGCAGGGGCACAGAATCTATTGCAGATTTCTCCTGCTGGTGCTCTAGCCTCTCTGGTAACTTCCAGTGTGGGTATTCAGGTTAAAACAGACGCTACAACTTTAACTAATCGTAGTATTGCGACTTCAGGCAATGGACTATCTATTTCAAATGGTTCTGGCGTTAGTGGCGACCCTACTATATCACTTGCAGGTTTGGCGCTGGCTCTTGCTAATACTGTTGGTACTGGTATACTTAATATTAGATCTAGCTCAACTGTTAATCTATTAACGATTACAGGCACAGGTGATCAAATTACTGTAACTGATGGCGCAGGTGCTTCAGGCAATCCAACTATAGCACTTGCAAATAACCCCATTGTCCCAGGGTCAGCGTCTATTCGTGTGCCTACAGGCACAACAGCACAGCGCCCAGGCACTCCGGGAAATGGAGACATTCGATACAACACTGACATTGCGTTGTTTGAAGGCTACTTAAATGGTGGGTGGTCAGCGTTTGCGTCTGGTTCCGGTGTTACTTCTGTTGCAACTGGCACAGGGCTAACAGGCGGGCCAATTACGTCAACGGGTACAATTTCTATTGCCAACACTGCAGTAACTGCAGGCTCTTACGGGTCAGCAACAGAAGTAGGCACGTTTACAGTTAACGCGCAAGGGCAATTAACAGCAGCAGCTAATGTGTCTATTACAGCTGGTGGAATAGGCGCTGTGGCGTCTGTTAGTGGCACAGCTAATGAAATTACTGCCTCAGGCACAACTAATGTAACGTTAAGTTTGCCATCAGCGTTAACATTTACAAGCAAAACTGTAACTGGTGGCGCGTTTAACATGACGTCTGCCACAGTTGGCAGCGACACTGTTACTACAAACACAGCAACACAAACGCTTACTAACAAGACAATCAGTGGCGCAAATAACACGATAAGTAACATTGGCAATAGCAGTTTAACCAACAGCACAATTGTTTTAGGCACAACAACCATTGCGTTAGGTGGTACATCACTTACACCGGCTGGATTGACGTCTGTGACTGTGACGCAAAATCCAACAACAGATTTTCAGTTAGCAACTAAGCAGTACGTTGACGGCTTGGTTGCTTCTGGCATTACGTATCATACGCCAGTTAAGTATGAGGTGCCTAACACTACCGGCAACTTAAACGCCACGTATAACCAGCCGGGCGGCCCTGGCGTAGGTGTTGGCGCCACATTAACAAATGCAGGAGCCTTGGTTGCTTTTGCACCAGACGGTCCAACAGCCGCCCCCGGTGATCGTGTTCTTATATACAATCAAACCAACCAGTTTGAAAATGGGGTCTACACAGTTACAACTGTTGGAGATGGGTCAACGGCTTGGGTATTGACTCGTGCAACAGACGCAGACACTTACGGTTTAAAAAGCACAAGCAGTCTTGGCAACGGTGATGCGTTCTTTGTTACGAGTGGGTTAACCGGCGCCGGTGAGACGTATGTTTGTAACACCGTAGGCACAATTGTATTTGGCACGACAGCAATTACTTTTGTGCAAATTAGTGACTCCACTTTATATACTGCAGGCACAGGTTTAACGCTAACAGGCACAGAGTTTAGTATTTCCAACACTGCAGTAACTGCTGGCGCGTATGGCTCTGCTACACAAGTTGGTACATTTACTGTTAACGCGCAAGGCCAATTAACACTAGCTGGCAATACAACAATAACTCCGGCTGTAGGCTCTATTACTGGGTTAGGTACAGGGGTTGCAACATTCTTAGCAACGCCAAGCTCTGCCAATTTAGCAGCTGCTGTAACTGATGAAACTGGCTCAGGCGCATTAGTATTTGCCACAAGCCCAACATTAGTAACACCAATACTAGGCACACCAACGTCTATTACATTGACCAATGCAACCGGTTTACCTTTGACAACAGGCGTGACAGGCGTATTACCTATTGCCAATGGCGGCACAAATAGCACCGCCACAGCAACAGCAGGAGGCGCAGTGTATGGCACAGGCACAGCATACGCAATTACAGCAGTAGGTACAGCAGGGCAGGTGTTGGTATCGGCAGGCGCTAGTGCGCCAATTTGGTCAGACGTTTCCGGTGGTACATTCTAAAATTTCATATATATAATGGCAAAAAGGATTTAAAACATGGCACAGAGCGGATACACACCAATATCGCTGTACTATACAACAACTGCGGCGGCGGCGCCGACTGCCGGCAGCCTCGTCAATGGCGAACTGGCAATCAACATCACCGACGGCAAATTGTACTACAAGGACAACGCCGGTGCAGTGCAACTCATAGGTACTAAAGGCGGCATAGGCTCGTCTACTAACACGCAAGTACTTTATAACTCAAGTGGACTGGTTGTAGGCTCTGCTAATCTTACGTTTAACGGCACTACCTTAACTGCTGGCGGGTTAACTACAACTGGCGCAACTTCTACGGGTACGCTATCTGCCACTGGTGTAGCTACATTCTCTGCCGGTACAGTTTCCTTACCCGCTATCACCACTACAGGCGATACCAATACAGGTATCTTTTTCCCAGCTGCTGACACTATTGCCTTTACAGAAGGTGGTGTAGAAAGCATGAGGATTGATGCTAATGGTAATTTAGGTCTTGGCATTACTCCACAAACTTGGTATTTAAATTCTAGCGTTTATGGCGCATTTCAATTTGGTGCTGGTGCTTTGTTATATGGAAGAACTACTTCAAGTGCTGTTAATTTAGAGTTAAGTACCAACTCCTATTTAGACGCTAGTGCTGCTTATCGTTACTTGTTTACTGGAGAAGCGTCTAGATATAATCAAACTAGTGGCGCACATATTTGGTATTCTGCCGCTTCAGGAACAGCAGGAAATAGCTTTAGTTATACAGAGAGTATGCGTATTACTTCAGCTGGTCTAGTTTGCGTTAACGGCACATCAGGTACAGCACTTTTAACGATTGCATCAAGCAATACCTATCCAGCACTTAAAGTACCAAACATTGTTGAAGCGACTAACATCGTAGCTGGCGCCCCTGCTTCCACTCAAACCTTCTATTTAGGTTCTGGTGCAGTGCAATATTATACAAG
>Ga0209229_10000305_pt1 | contig 19634 bp, 16 predicted proteins | sample SanBayMetagenome_FD_187466 | JGI IMG/M metagenome (GOLD analysis project Ga0209229, IMG submission 187466) | Freshwater and sediment microbial communities from dead zone in Sandusky Bay, Ohio, USA (SPAdes) (version 2) | ecosystem: Environmental > Aquatic > Freshwater > Lentic > Sediment... | reverse complement strand
TGCTATTTTTTCTTCTGATTCTCAAGGATTTTTTAAGCGAACTCTTATAGAATCTTGTGTTGTATCTCATTCTAACGAAGTAAACCTTCCTAGCGGGCCTGTACTGTTCGAACCGGCATTATACGCCAATAAAGACTGTTATTATGTTTACGGCATCGACCCTGCATCGGAAGTCGATAATTTCAGTATAGTAATTTTAGAAATTCGTCCCGACCACAGAAGGATAGTTTATTCTTGGACAACCAACAGACAACAGCATAAAGAAAAGTTAAACTCAAAACTTACTACCGAAACAGATTTTTATTCTTATTGTGCTAGAAAAATTAGAGATCTTCTCAGGATATTCCCTTGTAAAGAAATCGCTATGGACTCTCAGGGTGGCGGTAGAACGATTGCAGAAGCATTACATGATAAAGGCCGTCTAGCCGAAGGAGAACTCGCCATATGGCCCGTTATAGACCCGGAAAAGCCCGAGGACACTGATGATTATGCGGGCCTGCATATTCTCAAGCTTTGTAATTTTGCCAAAGCGGATTGGACAGCAGAAGCAAATCACGGGCTTAGAAAAGATTTTGAAGATAAAGTTTTATTGTTTCCATATTATGATCCCGTTAGCATAGAAATGGCTATAGAATATGACAATATCAACGGGAGAATATACGATACCCTCGAAGACTGCATATTTAATATAGAAAATCTAAAAAACGAACTGTCCATGATCAATGTAATGCAAACACCATCCGGACGAGAAAGATGGGATACTCCCGAATACATCATCGGGACAGGTAAAAAGGGCAGACTAAGAAAAGACCGTTATTCCGCACTTGTTATGGCAAATATGTCTGCACGCACTAAACCTAAAGAAAATTTCTTAGACGCATATAAACAGTACGGCGGATTTGCCCAGCCTATAGAAAGAGAAAAATTGGGTACTGGTGATGATTACGATGCACCAGAATGGTTTAAAAGTAATGGTGAAAACAATTCCGGGTACTACATGTAATTGAGTATACCTAATTGTACGGCAATCAATTATCAATACGATTAGGTTTAGAATGAAAAAAATATACAATAACTGCGAATATTATCAAGATTTTGACGAAAACGATCTTAATGCTTACTGCGGACTCAGTAAATCAACTGCATATAATAACCGCGAGTATCTAAATGTAGAACCGGGCATATCTGTCAGGCCCTCTTTTGACAGGCGTGACTACGAAGCTTTTCGGCCCGGAGAAGCCACCGCTACAAAACAAAAGCGGGTTATGGGTGAATGCAATAACGCCTACGAAAATTTGGGTATTATTAAAAATATCGTAGACTTGATGGCGGACTTTTCTTCTCAGGGTGTTACAATTGTTCATCCTGACCCTAAGATACAAAATTTCTATCGGGCTTTTTATAAACAAGTTGACGGCGATGAAAGAACTGAACGTTTTTTAAATTATTTTTATAGAATTGGTAATGTTGTAGTTCATAGAAACACTGCAAAAATTACAAAGGTAAAAGAAACAGAGTTTAAACAATCAACAGCGGCTGCTGACAGCATTATATCTGAAATGCCTATATACAGACGCGAAATACCTTGGTCTTACGAATTTATAAATCCTATAAAAATAGATATAAAAACTATTAATGGAGATAAAAAATACTTCATTAAAGTTAACGAAAAATTTTTGGGAGATAAAAAGGCCGCAGACAACTTGGATTATTTACCGGATTATTTGCTTGCACAAATTAAAGACGGGAAAAAGGAAGCCGAGCTAGATTCTTCTAAGATTAGCATATTTCATTACAAAAAAGATGATTGGTTGGTATGGGCAAATCCTATGGTTCACCCGATCCTAGATGATATATCCATGCTAAATAAAATGAGAATGGCTGATTTAGCAGCATTAGACGGGGCTATATCTAATATTAGACTCTGGACAATTGGTAGTTTAGATCATAAAATAGTGCCAAGAGAAGGCGTTATTAATAAACTTAGAAATATTATAGCAAGCAATACGGGCGGTGGTACTTTCGATTTAGTTTGGGGTCCAGATCTAAAGTTTCAAGAAAGCAATAGTCAAGTATATAAATTTTTAGGTGAAGAAAAATACAAGCCTGTACTCAACAGTATCTATCAAGGACTAGGTATTTCTGCCGCAGTAACAGGTTCTAGCGGAAATGCAAGTTATACCAATAACTATGTATCTATCAAAGTTTTAATAGAACGTCTTGAATATGGCCGTAAAGCTGTTAAGAAATTTTGGGACAACGAATTTAGAATAGTCCAAAAGGCCATGAAATTTAAAGAACCGGCCCGCATACATTTTGACGCAATCATATTAGCCGATGAAGCAGCTATTAAGACTCAATTAATTAGTCTTGTAGACAGATCAATTATGTCAGAAGAAACACTACTTGAAAGATTCAAGGAGATGCCCGATATTGAACAATCAAGACTTAAACGCGAAAGCAGAAGAAGATCTAAAGATATGGATGTTCCAAGAAAAGCTAGTCCTTTTCATCAGGCTAACCATAAAGAAGATATTGCTAAAATAGCATTACAATCACAAGTATTAGGCAAAGAGTATTTTGAAGAAATAGGATTACCATATCAAAAGCCACCAATGCTGAGTGCTCCGGGTAATTCAGGTGTTTCTCCCGCAAAGAAACCTAAAAACCCCAACGCTGGCCGTCCTTTAGCACGTAAAGATATCAGCAAAAGAAAAACTAAAAGAGTTTTACCTAAAGCAAAAGGCTATGATGCTAACTTGTTTTTATGGGGCATGAATGCTCAGAATCAGATTTCAGAAATACTAACACCAATTTTTCTTTCCATATCTGAGACTAAGAATGTGAGAAGTCTTCCTAAGGAGCAATTTGCGAAACTCGAACAGTTAAAATTATCTGTTTTTGTTGGTCACGAACCTTTTCAAGAAATAACAGAAGCATCTATAAAACAACTTATTTCTAAAGAAACCATGCCTAGTCAAGACTTTTTAAATGATGTGTCAAAACAAATATATTCATTCGCAGCAAAAGCTAATCGTAAACCTACGATAGACGAATTGAGAAGTATATATGCTATAATTTTCGCACAAAGAAGTTAATTGCGTATTAAAAATTGGAATTATTATGATAAAAGTATATGCACAAGAAATATCTGACGGCTTAGGTGAAATTATTGCCAACAATAATTCCATAGCTTATTTATCTTTAGCTAGAGAGTCTAATAGAACAAAAATAAAAAAACCATTTGAAGTTAGTTCAGCATCTGCTAATTTAAGCCAAATAGATCTTTTCTATATGGAAAGCATCTTAGTTAGCACGGGATGGAATAACAATGACGATATTTTTTATCCAGAAGAATTGTGGCCTGCTAGATCTACAGCAGAAGATAAGCAATTTAATTTCATGCATGATGAAAAAGATATATTTGGTCATATAACCGGAAATTACATTCTTGATAGCGAGGGAAATGAAGTCCCTTACGATTCTATGTTTCCGGATCAAGTTCCTAAAGATTTTAATATACATGTTGGGTCAGTAATTTATACAAGCTGGTCAGATCAAAAGTTAGCACAAAGAGCTAAAGATCTTATAGAAGGTATAAAAGAAGGCAAGTGGTTTGTTTCAATGGAATGTTTATTTCCTAATTTTGACTACGAGTTAAAATCTCAGGCTGGAGAGAAAAAACTTATATCAAGAAGTGAAGCAACTGCTTATTTATCTAAGTATTTAAGAGCATATGGTGGCGATGGAGTATACCAAGGTTATAGCGTTGGTAGAGTTTTAAGAAATATTACGTTTTCGGGAATGGGTCTTGTTAATAAACCAGCTAACCCAAAAAGCGTTATAACAAAAATTATCACAAATGACGAACAGGCTACTACCCAAGAAGTTATAGCCACAGAAGAAAAATCAATTTCAGGAGAAAATACAATGTCTTTAGATTTAACTCAAGAACTTGAGAATGTTAAAGCGGAACTAGCTCAAGCTAGAGAAACCATAAAGAGTTTAGATGGTTTCAAAAGTCAGGCTGAAACATTAGAAGGTTCAGTAGCTCAATTAAAAAATGATCTACAAACATTAAAAGACGAACTTGCTAAAGCAGGTTTAGAATTAACTGAGGCCATGAAGCAAAAGCAAGATATGGAATCAGAAATGAACAAAATGAAGAAAGAACAAAAAATGGCCAAGCGAAAGGCTGCTTTAGTTGATGCTGGTTTAGAATCCGAAGATCTAGAGAGCACCTTAGCATCTACAGAATCTCTAGAAGACGAAGCTTTTGAAACAATCGCAGCAATGATGAAAAAGAAAGCTGCTAAGAAAATGCCTGAAGAAGATAAGAGCAAGGCTTCCGAAGAAAACCAAGAAACTATTCAGGTAGTAGTTGAACCAGAAAAAACCAAAGCGTCTGTTAATTCAGTAACTGATTCTGGAAACGAAACTAATTTACGTCAAAGCGTTGGCGACTGGTTCAATCAAAACGTTCTCAAAACTTTAAAATCTTAATAACGGAGAAATAAAATGGCTTTAAAAGCAGATAGATACGAACTTCAAACTGATATTTCATACTTCATGAATCAAGTTGCAGAGCGTGGCGGCATGGTTTCACTTGTCACTGGAGGTTCTGGTGCGGCTATGGATCAGGGGCAGGCTTTAGTTGAGTATGCAGCTACCGGCTCTGGCAAAGTTCCAATGGGCATTCTTTTAAATGATGTTGTTAACATCGATTTAACAAGACAAAAACTTAATCCATACAAAAACGAAGTTCAGCGTGGTAGCAAAGTTACCATTCTTCGTAAGGGATGGGTTGTTACTAACAGAATTCAAGGCACTGCCCCAACAGCAGGCGGAAACGTTTTCGTTGCTCACAGCGGAAACTTAGCTGCTAGCGATCTTGTTGGTGCTGGCACTCAATCTGTTTGTGGAACTTGGCTTGGAACTGTCGATCAAGACGGTTATGCTAAAGTCGAAGTTAATTTACCTGTAACCCGAAGATAATAATTAATTAATTAATAAATAACTGGAGATAATAAACATGGGAAAAGCTAGACAAGCCCCTTCACCTGAAATGTTGGAACTTTATGCACGTTCCGGCGATCCTGACAAGACACTTGCTATTGCCGCTCAGCGAGAAATAGCCAAGGCTTTAGAGCTACCTCTTCGTCAAGGAATTATGGCTGGCGACATTAATTTGTTTACGCCTTCAACTGACGGAACTGATGAATTTCCTCTCGATCTTTTAGCACCGGGAACCGAAACTCAGCACGTTGCGTACACCAATCCCGGTCATGGATATATTCCTCAAAGATCAGTTGAAAGTGATTATGTAAGAATTGCTACCTACAGCGTTTCTTCTTCAATCGACTTCCTTTTGTCTTACGCTAGAAAAGCTAACTGGGATATTCTTGGTCGAGCCATGAGTGTTCTTGAAGATTCTTTCGTAAAGAAAATGAATGATGATGCTTGGCACACCGTACTTGCCGCTGCTGCTGACCGAAACATTTTAGTTTATGATGCAGATGCTGCTAACGGACAATTAACCAAGAGATTAGTTTCTCTGTTAAAGACTGTTATGCGTAGAAATGCTGGCGGTAACAGCGTCTCAAGCCGTGGAAGGCTAACCGATCTTTACACTTCAATTGAAGGTGTTGAAGATATTCGCAACTGGGGTATTGATCAACTCGATGATACTTCCCGTAGAGAAGTTTATCAAGCAGCAGATAGTGGAGCACCGCTCACCAGAATTTATGGTCTTACTCTTCACGATCTTTTTGAGCTTGGTGACGGTCAAGAATACCAAGACTACTTCGTTTCCGATCTTGGTGGCAGCTTAGCTTCTGGAGATACTGAACTTGTTATCGGTGTCGATCAGGCCGCTAATGACTCCTTTATAATGCCTGTTAAGTTACCTGTTCAGGTCTTCGAAGACGAAACTCTTCACCGATCACAGCGACAAGGCTATTATGCTTGGGCGGAACTCGGATTCGGCGTTCTTGACGGGCGACGAGTCATTGCCGGGTCATTCTAGTGAACATGGTGGGACTATAAAAAAACGGGCTTCGGCCCGTTTTTTTTTGGTCTTTTTTTTGCTAATGAGTATATCCTATTAGGAGAAAGCAATGACATATCAAAAGATTATACCGGCAAATCCATATCGTGCAGGAAATGTCGTAATGAGTGCAATGCCCACAGGTATTTCACAAAAAGTATTGGGCGAAAACACAGATGTTAATATGGGCATTACAGAACAGCTACTACCATATCCAACTAATTATAGAAACATAAGTTTGCTCAACGTCGGACAAGTTGTTAAAAGTAGGCCCGGAAGCATTTACGGCTTAAGTGTAACAAATACTGCTAATGCAATAAGATATTTAAAAATATATAACACCTCTGTTGCAGCTACTGCTTCTGATACGCCCGTTATAACAATAGCTGTTCCGGCAGGTCAAACTATTACTTGGCCCGAAAACCAGCCATTACTTTTTTTCTCCATAGGCATTTCGGTTAGAGCTACTACTGGCGTTACAGATAGTGATAATGCTGCTCCTTCTGCAAATGAAGTTGTTTTAAATTTAATATATAGATAGTCATGAAAAAAATATTAAAAAATTTAATTCAAGATTTAGATTATAAAAATTTGTCAGCTCAACAAGTTTACGATAAACTTAATGAAAAAAACATACAATATATAGACGATAGTTTTTGGACATGGGCCGGAATAGCAGAATTAGTGGGAAACCAAGGTGCGGAAGCATTAAGGATTGCGTTAAATGACGGAGGAATGGGTTGGGCCATTCATCAACTCGGAGGAAAAGGAATTAATTTAAGTAAAGACGACGTTCAGAATGCACTCTATTATTTGCATTCAGTAGGTGTTCCCGGAATGTCTTTACTGGCATTAACTGTTAAACGAAATATTAATTTGTTAGAACAGAATGAATTAACTAATCCTTCCTTAGAAGAAATTGACTTATCTTTAAAAGAATTAAGATTAGATTACTTAAAAAACAGTTTGGAAGAACAGGCATGGGACAGGTTCCAATCCTATAGAATTGCTTTGACTGAATACAATGGCATTGGACCAGAACCGGAGCTGTAATCATGGCATTAGTCGATATACTGCCTCTATCTCTTTATAAGTTTAATACGTCTGGTACTGCCGCTGTTCAGTCCTCGACAGCATTAACTTCCGGCGGAAAAGTTGGATTTGTTTTTCAGTCTCCAAAATCCGGAATTATAGATAGGATCGTCTGGTACAGCGGTACGGCAACAGGCTCACCTACAGTAGACGTAAGAATAGAGACTGTTGCCGGTTCTAGCCCGAGCGGTACGCTCTGGTCGGCCAATACAAACGTAATAACAGGCACACTCGCAACCAACACAGAATACGAATCCACGCTGACAGCCGGGGCTAGTGTAAGCAAAGGAGACTTAGTTGGCATTTCATGGAATTACAATTCTGGCACAAGCATTGGGATTGGTTTCAATTCCTCACCTAGGACTTTAGGTTCTTTTTTGAACTTGCCACAAATCAACACCGCTGGGTCTTGGTCAGTTGTGGCGGGTCGAGCTATAAGATGCCTTTTGCGGTTTCAAGACGGAACTTATGTTTCTCCCAGTATTGACTCTGTTGCATACGGGACATCAACACTGACTGCGTTTTTCACAGCCGGTGAAAAAGGGGTGGTGTTTGAAGTCCCGTACAAGTGTCGCGTCACCGGCATGTGGATGACTGCTGAGATTCGATCTAACATTACGCTAAAACTGTACGACCATGCAACCATTTCAGGCGGAACCCCACTGCTATCTCAGATTATTCCTTCCTCTGCTTTTATTACAGCCGGAATTTCACCACATGATTTTTACTTTCCAGACACGCGAGTTTTAGAACCTAATACAACTTATAGGCTAGTAGCTGCTTTTACTGCCGGGACTGGCACTAGATTCAATCTCGCGACCTTTGGTTCATCAGATCGTCGCAATGCGATTGTGCCTAGTCAGTATTACACCGAATCTTCGGGAGCAGCGTGGGTAGATACTGCGACTCAAGCCCCTTTTATGGGTCTTATCATCGACCAAATCGACGACGGGGCAGGCGGTGGTGGTGGTTCTTATTCTCCAATCGATAGCATTTTGATAGGGTAATTATGTCGGACAAATACATTGGAGATTTTGAAAAAGGTCAAATCATTCGTATTAAATTCAACACGTTCAGTCAGGCTATTGTACCTACTACTCCCTCAGTAAATCCAACGGTTGCCGTCTACAAAGACTCAGCAACCGAAATTACTGTAACAGGGATCACGCAACCGAGCGTAGATTATGACGGGAAAGCCGGATTCCACGAGTTGGTAATCGATACTTCCGATGCGGTATATGAGGTCGGTAAAGACTATGACGTTGTGTTTACCTCAGGCATCGTGGACGGGAAAGACCTGACTCGAACAATTCTTCGGACATTTTCGGTTGAAAACAGAAACACAGATGCCAATGTTATTCGGATTGCAGGACAGACGGCCAGTGCTGCCGCTCCTGTCACGTTCCCGGCTTCGCTAGCAAACGAAACCACAGTTGCTAATCGAGCAACACAAACCAGTGTTAATGCAATTCCGACAAATCCATTGTTGACTACTGATAGTCGATTGAACAATTTAGACACAACAATATCATCTAGAATGCCGTCAGGCAATGTTACCATTGGCGGATACGCTGTAGGACAAGATCCAGCAACCCTAGTCTGGAATGCTACAACCAGAACATTAACAGCGTTTGGTTTTAATGTTACGGTCGGAACAAATAACGATAAGACTGGATATTCATTGGTTACTGCATACGATGCTGCTAAAACAGCGGCTTCACAATCTAGCGTAAACTCAATACCGTTAAATCCACTGTTAACTAATGACGCAAGACTTAACAGCTTAAGCAATCTTGACGCTGCTGTTTCTAGTCGTTTAGCATCTACTTCTTATGTTTCGCCCGATAACACTTCTATAGGTGCAATTAAAACTATAACTGATCAGATAACTTTTACCTCCGGAAGAGTAAATTCTGTATTAAGTCAGTCATTTCCAAGTAATTTTGCCTCTATGAGTATAGACGCAGGCGGAAAAGTATTACTACAGCCGTCACAGACTGGCGTTACAATACCTATTGTTACAAGCGTAACTAATAACGTACCTTTTTCCGCCCCGGATGTAAGAAGTGCGGTCGGACTTGCTACTAATAATTTAGACACTCAACTAACCACAGTAACAAACAATACAACTGATATACAATCAAGAATACCAGCTTCGCTGGTAAATGGAAGAATAAATTCTACCGTAGGCGAAATGCAGGTCGATGTCATAAACTCCGGAGCATTAGCCGGTACTGCATCAGCAGAAATAGCAGATGCCGTTTGGGACGAACAATACTCACAGCACACTACTGCGGGTACATTCGGAAAACTCATGGATATTATGAGAAAAGCCAATACTCTTATAGAAGGCACAGTAACTGCGGCTGTAACACCTAACACCACTACTTTTTCTTCTACTGTAAATTATCCCAGTGGGGCATTAGAACATACAGTGTTATTATGGATAACCGGCCCGTTGGCAGAACAAAACTCTCCTATTTTAACGTATAATAATACTAACGGAACAATAGTCGCAGAAGAAGCTTTTACTCAGGCTCCGCAGGTTGGTGATCAATTTGTTATAGCACCATTATTGCATGTTCATTCAATTTCCGGAATTCAATCTGGACTTGCTTTGCAAAGCACTTCTCAAACCATTCTAAGCAACACCAATACTTTACTGAGCAGAATTACCGCTGGCGTTTTTGCTACATTCGGAGATTTAGCCGCAATGATCCAAGGAACCGGAACTGGTTTGGTAAAATGGACAGCTAGTGCTTTAAGTCTAGCTCCCGCTGGTGGTGGCGGCGGCAGCGGAAATGTCACTGTAAATGCTAACATATTACCTATACAGTCTTATATGCGTAAGCGTATTGAGTCTGAAACAATATCGTTATTTTATAATGAATCAACCGATATATTTATAACGCTAGAAGACGAAAACGGCCCGATTGACGTAACCGGAAAAACTCTTGAGTTTGTTATAGAAACAAAAAATAAGACCAATCTGATTGTAATATCCAACGGAAATATTGCAAAAAGCTCCACGGGCGTATCAGTAAGAATTTCTACAGAAGTTACTGCAAATGTGGGTACATATTTATGGGCACTACGAGATCTTACGGGCGGTGATACAGTATTAAGTCATGGCTTTGCAGAAGTCTCATACGCTCCAAAATCATAGGTGAAATATGTCGTGGGATGTAGATTTGGTAAATATGCTTCGGGCCGAAATAGGCGATTTTGAAGAAGATTCGTATAGCGATTCTAGACTTCGCCAAATTTTAACTTATGCGGCATATTCGGTAAACCAAAGGGCTAAATTTACCAATGGTTATACCATAAACACTTCTGATATATCAATTAGTCCCGACCCGGTAGAAACCAATGATTATGATTTTTCACTTCTAACAGTTCTTCGGGCCTGCTGTATAATACTTACAGGCGAATCTCGTGTAAAAGGCGGCGGTGCGGTAGTAATTAAAGATGGCCCGTCATCATTAGATAATACCGAGGGCGGTAAAAACACCCTACAGTTAATGAAAGAAATGTGTCAAAATTACGAGCAGTTGTTGACTACATACCAATTATGCGGAAGCAATAATCCCTCGGGCTATTCCGGTACTGGAGAAGCTATTCTCGGGCCTTATTCTCCCGGTAGTTTCTTAATGAACTGGACTAGAAACGAACCTAGAAATAGATCTAACTCATGGTAAAAAAATACGATTCATATTTTACCGATTTCAATAATATGGTCACTGACCATCTAGAGGAAGATATAAAATTAATTTATCCAGAAATCAAGCAGGAATGTCTTAATTGCACACTGGATACTTTTGTCGGAATATCTAAAAGTTCTGGCAAATATAAGCAAGGAGGCCCGATTCCTTTTGATCAAGGCATGCCATGTCCGTACTGTAACGGCGAAGGACATAAAATGATTGAAAAAACAGAAAATATCCCCGGAAGAATATATACTTCCGAAAAACCATATCTAAAAATAAAGAATGTAAATATTCCAGAAGGGGCTATTCTTTTTATTTGCAGGCTTCAATTTTTTTCAAAAATAATGCAGGCAAAATATATGATACCAGTAACTGAGATATACAATTACACAAACGAATTATATCAATTAGATGGACAGCCCGAGTCAGTTAGCTTTGTTATAAATCCCGTTAAGTATATATCATGCCTTTGGACTAAAAACAGATGAGTTTTGAACGTTTTAAAAAAAACGTAATCAATGAATTGAGAGAGCGTGCCAAATCTTTAGTTCAAAGGAATTACTCTAAGATAAGAAGGGCCGTAAAGCCCGTTATCGTTGATGCAATTTATGACTGCCCGGAAATGGAATCCCTTCGCTCGGGCAAGTTACGTTATGACTTAGGAGTAAAAGCCGATCCCACACTTTTAATTTCTTGGTCTGTGGCAGACACAATGAAATTACAGTACGCATACTCTAATCAATACATATTTAATTTTTCTATTTCCATACAGCCGGGGAGATACGAAAACCTACTGGATCTACCACAATCTGTTTTTATATCGGAAAACGGCAAAAAAGTTCCTTGGTTGGAATGGCTATTAACTAACGGCACGAAGGTAATCATGGCTGACTTTGGGGTATTATATAAAGAAGGAGCCGGGCGTACTGATGGAGCTATTACTGTTAAAAACGTAACTCCATTTATGATAGACCCCGCTTTCGCAGGAGTTAGCGGTGATAACTTTATATCTAGAGCTTTAAACAAAAACGCTCAAAAAATTCAGCAGGCAGCATGGCAGACACTACTAATTTAGAAGGTTTTCAAAATACTCAAGATTTGGGCCTAACCAATATCTTGCTTGAAAATTTTGTCATGCGGTATGATTGGGGCTTTATAAACAAGGGCGGTTATTACAACATAAATATTCCTACATCCGGAATATACCAAAGTGATAAATCTAAACTGGCTCCTGTTAAAGATCCTAATTTTACAGACGGAAAAGTTTGGCAGTCGAATAGATCTAACTGGGTTTGGGAAACAGGAGTATCAAAAGGAACACCCATATCGCCCACGGGTGTATACGTCAACAATGTTTCTGCATCCTCTGGATACAATATAGATTATAAAAACGGAAGAGTTGTTTTTGATAATCCTGTAGCTGTTAGCTCTAACGTAAGAATTGCTTACTCGCATAAATACATACAGGTATTTCCCGCTAATGATTTAGGCTTCTTTAAAAATATACAAAGACTTTCAGATAGATCCGATAATGTCCAGTTCACCATGCGAGGCTCTGGCGATTGGGCAATTTTCGCCGAAAAAAGAGTTCAGTTACCCGCAGTAGCTATTGATGTATTGCCTGTACATAATACTAAACCATATCAGCTAGGCGGCGGAAAATGGATGCATAACAATATTATATTTTATGTAATGGCTAAAAATGCTTGGGAGGTTAGAAATATTTTAGATATTATTGCTGAGCAGGACGACCTAAGTATTAATCTATTCAATCCAAACACAGCATTATCTTCTGGTGTATATCCATTTGATGCTTCTAATTACTTACGTCCACAGGCTTTGCCAAGCGGCATGTATCCACAATTAGTTTCGAATTTTAAATATAGAGATTGCTATATATTTAATACCGGGAACCCAGAACTAACAGAATTAAATTCAGATTTAGTTTTAGGTACAATAAAATGCACAACAGAAGTTAGGGGTAATTAACCCATTATTAACGGAGAAAAAATAAATGTCAAATAGAATATTTTATGCCTGTCAAGCAGTTGGTATTGCTAAAACCGGGCATAATTCAACTCAAAACCCTGAATTCGCGATGATGAGGGGTGTTCAGAGCGTTGGTATTTCTACCAATATTACTCTAGAACAAATTTTCGAGCTAGGACAGCTTGAAATTTATGCTAACGAAGAAAATGTCGCCGAAGTCGAAGTTACTTTAGAAAAAGTTATCGATGGCGAAAAGTTACTATATCTTCAATCTGTTGGAGAGGCTGGTAAAACCAACATTGTTGATGCTTCTAATAAACAGTGTGACGTTTATTTAGGTATATTCCCCGATAGCGTTAGATTCGTTGCGGGCCAAACCAGAGATCACGTTGTTATGTGTTCTGGTATGTTTATATCCTCTGTAAGTTATAACTATTCTGTAGACGGAAATGCTACTGAATCAGTTAGTCTTGTTGGCAACAATAAGTTTTGGGATAATACTACGGCAGGCATTTTGAGCGCAAGCCCAACATCTTTGTTCGGTACTCCCGCGACTGGCGTTAATTCACTAGACGGAACAGACGTTCCTGCCTCAAGCGTTGTTCGTAGACATAGGTTCGATCTTTATGGTTCCACTTTGCCTGCGGAAGTTTTATCTCAAGCTAATAACGTTCCGGGTTCTAGCGGTATTCAGTCTGTTTCGGTTAGTGTTGACTTCGGACGAGAAGATCAATTCGAATTAGGACGTTTCGGGCCTTATAACAAGACTGCTACCTACCCTATAGAAGTTACTACAGAATTCGAAGTTATTGCTACTAATGGTGACTTAATCAACGTTTCTGGTGTCGGTACTGCAACTACCACCCGTGCGATTACTCTTAAAGACACTGCTGGTACTGTAATCGATTGCGGAACTAGAAACAGACTAACATCTGTTAACTATAGTGGTGGTGATACCGGCGGTGGAAATGCTACAATTACATTTTCATACTCTGGTTACAATGCATTCACTGTTAACGGTGGTGGTGCTTACTGGACTTAAGGATGACGAAGGACACTAAATTATATAAAATAATATCAGGCCGTACAAAATTAAAAATGTGCGGCCTTTTTTTATACGTTTATGAACCAAAGCATAAACTCATAGCAAAATCGTATGAAATATATGAAGAAACTTATGAGCAAGCATATATGCACGGTTTGTACAACGATGAAGAAATAAAAAATATTTTAGTAGATTATGATATATGGAATCCGCTAAACGATCAAGAAATTGATAAGCTAAAAAAAGAACTGGAAGATGTAAAAGTTCAGGCTTACGAGTCATGCTTTAAAACTAAAGAATTGCGTAGTTGTAAACTGCAAATATCCGTAATATATAAAAAGCTTGCCGGGCTATATTCTAAAAAAACTTCACTTGATCATTTGTCGTGTAAGTATGTAGCCGAAAACTCAAGAATGCAGTGGTTACTTTTACATTCCACAAGACTTAATGGAAAAAAAATAAATGATCAGGATTTTGATATTACAAAGCTGTATAATTTATATGTAGCTTCTTCAATAGATGTTCCCGAAATAAGAGAATTAGCCAGATATGATAATTGGCGAATAGTATGGTCACTAAATAAAAATCACGGCGGTAAATTATTCGATAGAGACCCACAAGATTACAGTCGCGATCAATTATCGCTTTGTTCATACAGTGGAATGTACGATAACGTTTTTGAGCATCCCGAATCGCCCGACGAAAAAGTTGTAAATGACGACGATTGTTTGGACGGATGGTTTATAACTCAAAAACGTAAATCCGAGAAAAACAAGAAGCAAAGACAAACAGATGATTTAATCAAGAACCCGAAGATTAAGAGTGCGAAAGAAGTCTTTATAATGGCCGACAACAATAAAGATGCAGAAGCTATACAAAACATGAATGATATGATGGCTAGGAGTATAATAAAACAGAGAGAAGACGTAATTAACGAAAAAGGGCGAGTTCAGGACACGGATTTTGCAGATATAAAACTTGAGAACAGTATAAGATCGCAACAAATGCTGTCCGATCATCTTAGGAAGAAATAATGGATAACTTTAGCAAAAACAGAGAAGATATTAGATTGAGGAAGTCTAGAGAAAAGCTATTTTCTTTATGTTCCACAAAAATCAGGACCACTATGATTGGGGCCATATCTGATATAGAATCTTTATTTCCGGACGCAGTAAAAGATAACCCCGAACTTTTTCAGGAATTACGGTCATCAATTCTAGATAGAGGAAATAATCAAATAAGGAATCTTGAAAACGACTTGTATGATTATGACATAAATCAAAAAAACAGTAATTTAAATACTATATATTTACCAGTTAAAAGGAAAGGACAATAATGGAATTAGAAGTTAAGTCAAAAGATACGAATGGTCAAGACGTTGTTCGTTTTGTTAAAAAGCCCGGAGTTAAAGAATATCGAGACGCACAAGTTGCGTACAATAAAGGATTACGAGACGCTTTAGAGTCTGGAGCAATGCTTCGTGCTAAATTAGCCGATTACGTTAGACAGCAAGGAGTTTGGGACGACAAGAAGGAATCTCAATACAAAAAGCATGTAGAGGATATTCGTTCTTACGAAGCTGCTTTACTCAAGGGCGGTATTAAACTTGTGGAAGCCAAAGATGTAGCATTAAAACTAAAAGAAGTTCGTGATCAATTTCAATCTCTTATTTCAGAAAGAAATTCTTACGATTCTAATTGTGCTGAGGCTCTTGCAGATAACGTTAGATTTAACCAGCTTGTCGTTTCTTGTACATTTAATCCTGACAAGACACAGACTTGGAAAAATTTAGATGACTACGACAAGAATTCTTTCGAACCTTGGGCCGTAGAAGCCGCTTCCAAGCTTGCAAACATGCTTTATGGCTTAGATCCCGATTACGAAAAGAACCTGCCTGAAAACAAGTTCTTGGTAAATTATAAATTCGCCGACAAAGATCTTAATCTCATCAACAAGGATGGACACCTAATCGATGAAGAAGGAAGACTAATTGACCAAGAAGGCTACTATGTTAAATATGTAGACGGAAAGAAAGTTAGAATTACTTTAGACGGAAAAGAACTTGACGAAAATAACAACGTAAAAGTAGAATTCCAGCCATTTTTAGACGACGAAGGCAATCCTGTAGAAGTATAAAAATAAGTAATTGGGTATATAATTTTGGGATCACACGGGCAGTTTATACTGCCCTTTTTCTTATTATATTGGACATAAAAAATGCCGTCGCCATTCGATCTTAATGCAACAATTAAATTTCAAGCAAAAGACTTAGATAAAATACAAAAGGAGGTAAATCGTTTTTCTGCCCCGAGGGTAGATATAGGGAGAACTGCTTTAGCTGGTGCAAATGCTGAATATCTCCAAATGTATAAAAATGTACGTAGAGTTCGTAGCGGCATTGAAGAACTAGGTAATGTTGTTGGTACTGCGGCACGGCGATTCGGTGGTATTTCAGTTGCTACGGGAACATTTTTGGGATTAGCCCGTGGAATTAAAAATTCGGTCGGCGAAGCTATTACTTTTGAGCGTGAAATGATTAAGGTGGCACAGGCTACCGATAATGCTGTTAATTCAACCGAAACCTTAAGAAAAACCATTATGAATGTTGGTGAAACTTATGGTGCATCGGGCGTTGAATTAGCTAAATACAGTAGGATTTTAGCACAAGCGGGTTTTTCGGCAAAACAAACCCAAGGTGCCATTAAACTTTTAGCTAAAGCCGATCTTACGGGCACATTCGGCGGAATTAGTGAAAACGTTGAAGGTATGATTGCTATTATGCAGCAGTTCGGTAAAGAAGCTGCTAAAAGTGGAAAAGAAATAGAATTTCTTGAAAAAGCTTATGACTCAATTAGCCGTGTTTCCAAGAAATATGCAGTTGAGTCGGGCGACATAATTGATGCGGTTAAAAAAGCTGGGGGTGTTTTTGCTACTGCGGGTGGTTCGCTTGAAGAATTCATCGCAATTCTAACTTCTGTTCGTGCTACAACTCGTGAATCCGCAGATGTTATTGCTAACGGTTTAAAAACTATTGCTGTAAGATTGCAGGACACTGATAATGTTAAGGCATTGCAAAAACTGGGAATTCAACTGGAAGACACAAAAGGAAACTTCGTCGGCGTTTTTAGTGCCGTACAAAGACTATCCGAAGGATTAAAAGGTTTAGATCCCAAAAGTATTAGATTCGCAAATATAGTAAAAGAGCTTGGTGGTGTTTATCAAATCGGTAGATTCATAACCTTGATTCAGGAAGCTAAACTTTCCCAAGAAGCTTTAAATGATGCCTTAACTGCCGGTGGTGACATCAATAGAGACGTTGCTAAACAACAACAAAGTTTGGGATTCCAAATAGATAAATTAGCACAAAGATTTAATAATCTAGTTCTTGAAATAACAAAAACTTCCACATTTAAAGAGTTTACCGGGATTTTTATGGAAATCGCCGATGCTTTATTAAATGTCGGAAATACGCTAAAAGATAACCTGCCTTTATTTAAAACATTTTTTGCATTACTTGGTGGCCGTGCGGCTCAATATGCATTTCAGTCTTGGGCTGGTATGTCCAAGCCATTATCAACAAAAGTTCCTATAAGCAATCCAGTTCCATCCGAAGGATTTTCTGGCACTAGAGCATTTCAGTCTGGTGGACACGTAACATCTAGAAAAGGCGATCAAAAGTCCGATAGAGATTCACTAAAAGCTATATTACAGCCCGGAGAATATGTTTTACGCAAGAAGGCCGTAGAAACTATCGGTGTTAACACTTTAAACATGATGAATCAGGGTCTTTTAAAGACTGTTGATATAGCTACACAACGCAAGGCATCTTTTAGTAATAGAACATCGCCCCAAAAAGGCTATACCGGAACAGTAGCACAAATACTCCAAAAAACTAAACTTAAAAGCTTAGAGTCCCTGTATGATATAGATAATCCCGCCGACATGTTTATAGCACCGGCGATAAATAGAACCCCACTAAGATATGCTGATGGATCTAGAGTACGCTACAACGATTTAAAGGTGCAGGCGGGTGGAATTACTAAACAGGCCGCAGCAGAATTTAGCAAGGGTGGACCAAAGGCCGCTAACAACTTTTTATCTTCTATAGATCTCGGCGGGTACGTCGATAACGTTAGCAATAAAACATTCTCTAGCTCCGGAGATATATTTAAGCTATTTACGTCTGTTCAGGGGGCTATAGCTGAAAAGATATTCCAAAAAGCTAATCCAAGTTATCAAAAACTTCCCAATGCTTTCGGTATGGATATGATTAGTACCGATGGAAAGTTTGCGGAAATCAAAGCTACTAGCACAAGAATGAGTCCTTACACAATGATCGGTAAGGCTCTTATTGCACTTGCTAGATTTGCTAATCCTAAGAGTGGTTATAAAAACAAACAAAAAGATGTTATCGGAATTCCCGAAACAACATTTTATGATACTGCACTAAGGTTTAATACCGGAGGAATAGTTCCCGGAAGCGGTAGCGGAGATAAGATACCGGCATTACTTGAACCGGGAGAGGTTGTTGTTAATAAACGGGCTGCTCAAAATGTTGGATATGACGTATTTAATGCTATGAATAGAGGTTCTATCTCTATGCTGGCAGATGGAACTCCAAATCAAAACCCTCTTAGGTATAACAACAAAACTCAAAGGTATAGAAAATACCAAGATCTTAGCGTAGATGATTTAGTCAAAAAATCTCAATCGGGAATAGAAGCAGAATCCAATAAAGCAGTTCTTGAATTAATGACAAGAATAGCTAGAGCGGCTGGTAATATTGGTGAGGTTGGAGATGCTTTTAAAAAGCTTTTTCCTGAAATAAAAATTACTAAAACAGTATTATCGCAATTCGGAAGATTAGGAGAAGGTAAATTAGGATTCAAGCAGTCGCCAAAGGGTGATAAAGGAATGTCTGAATATGTATTACAAGACATTAATACTAGAGAGTCTAATATATCTAGAGCACAAATAGAATCTAAAAATGCTCCTGCTGTTGGTGCTATCGATGTTGCTCAAACTTCCGCCTCAGTTCAAACAACTCAGGCTGTACAAGAAAATACTAAAGTATTAGAAGAAATAGCCAAAAATACTGCCGAAACAGTAAAGACACCTATTGATAAAACGCCAGAAAAGAAAATTGAAGAACCAAAAACTGCTTCTGCCAACGCCAAGACATCTAAAGAGGCTCAAGTATCTTCTGCTACACCTAAAAAATTACAGGATATTATAAACCTAGTAACAGGCAGTCGTTTAGGCGGACAAATCAAGAGTGATGCAAATATTAGAGAAAACGCAAAAAGAATTATACAAGGACAAGGTAAAAGTGCTGGTTTTTCCGAAGAAGAAATAGCTAAAGCTATTCAGAATACTCCCGATTTTCAAGATGGTGCGGCCAGTCAAGCCCCAATGAGAAAAATAAATCTGAAAGATAGTGGCTTACTCGCTAAAGAGACTCAAGCCATAAACGATTTAGATAAAAAAGAAGTAGAAAGATATAAAGCTGAACAAGAAGCTGCCGGACAAATATCTCCTGAGAAGTCTAACAAAAAACCATATCCTCCCGAGGAAGAAAAACTCAGGAAAGAAATTATGGCAGAAGCGATTAAACTCAGAGATGATCCGACTGTCAGTAAAGGTTCTCGCTTTGAAAATCTAATGGATAGGGCTAAAACTAATGTTTTAGCCAGAAGAGAACAAGAAGCAAAAGCTCAAGCAGAAGCAAAAGCTAGAGAAGAAGCTGCTAGTACCG
>Ga0209229_10000304_pt1 | contig 19696 bp, 27 predicted proteins | sample SanBayMetagenome_FD_187466 | JGI IMG/M metagenome (GOLD analysis project Ga0209229, IMG submission 187466) | Freshwater and sediment microbial communities from dead zone in Sandusky Bay, Ohio, USA (SPAdes) (version 2) | ecosystem: Environmental > Aquatic > Freshwater > Lentic > Sediment... | reverse complement strand
AGTCATCGTATAATGGTCTAATGCCTTATAAAACTCTCGCTCCATATTATCTCTCCTTACTTGTGTCTCCTGAGCATCGTGTAATGTAATCTGTTGATGGATACCATAACGGATTAAGTTAACTGCTGCATCATCGATGATTGTGTTCTCAGTAATATTGCTTGATACATACTCAATAACCAATTCCTTATTTAAAGGGATATTAGTCACTTGTAGCCTTCTTAATTTTCTATCCTCTGTGTAGTACCCCATCGCATTGATACCTCCTCCTAAGCCGTATAATTCGCCCACATAGTTACCTGCACGATAGTGACCCACGAATGGGAATCCGTAGTTCGTTCCTTTGAAGTCTAAGTCCTCGTTTAACTTTACCTCATCACCACAAGTATCCCACTTTCTATTCAATGGCATATTGCGATTTAAGGTCAGCGTAAATACTCGACCATTGTCGATGATACCAACCTTAGTGTAATACTCATAATCATCAGGCATATTGATAATACCTAAGCTATCAGGTTTTGCATAGAAAACTTCGATAGTAGGATTGATCCCTGTTTGAATGTATTGGCGATATGTATTGATTCCGTACTGAAGTATCTTTTGTCGCATCTTAGCAGAGAAGTCATCTCTGTCTTGCTGAACTATACTTACACAATATCTGATAGTCTTCATGCTTTAATTTTATTTACTTGGAATCAGCAGTTCCATTTTCTTAGCGATTTGTTTATTCTTGAGTCAGGGTCTCTTGCAGTCTTAGCAGATGTTAGTCTTGCTTTCATCCCTTTCATCCTTGCACAAAAAGACTTTCTTCGTTTAGCATCCTTTGAATCGGGAGACATCTCGCTTGGCTTTTTAGTTACTGCTGTCTGTAACTTAGAGCCTGGGTTCTCTCTCCTATACGATGCCACTCCCTTTGCGTTCAATCCTCCCTTAGGGTCTTTCCCTTCCTTCCTCTGCCACGCAGGTGACTTCGCTCTTACTGATGCCGATGCCTTACTTGCCTTGCTCATCTTGTTTAATCATTTCTTTTATATCTACCTTCTGCCCATTTCCTTGCCCTTCTATTGTTTTTAAATTCATATACCTCTCCTCTTTTTTTTGCTTCATCGTATGCTGCCCATCCTTTAGGCTCTATCCAATCTTCAGGCTTATGAGAAGCAGTTCCTTTTTCATCTTTAGGAAACACCGTAGGGAAAGCAACCGATTTCCCTTCAACATTTGCAGAAGCCATTTTATGAGTTGACTTTGAACCATCTTCATTTTCTCTATATACAGACTCTCTTTCACTCCATCTCTTTGCCTTTTGAGACATCTCTTGTCTACGAGATTTCTTTTTAGGATTATCTGTATTCGCTTCTACAGCAGCAGCCGTTACTTTAGGATCAGCCATCTTTCTTTATTTTAGCTTCTTGCTTTAGCATTTCTTTTGTAGGCTTCTTACCTGAGCCTTTGTTTGCTCTGATGTTATCCCATAGTCCTCGCTTGGAATATGAGCCATCTGCTCGTTTAATCATCTTAGATGATGATGCCTTACTTGCTTTGCTCATTAGCTTTTAGTTTTTTATATTCCTTCTCACCAATTACTTTATCTTTATTGTAATACTTGTACTTAGGATTGCCCAACGCATCTACAACACTATTATGTTTTTCTGTATAATCAGAATCTCTAAAATCAGGATTAACTATTTTTCTTAATGCTTCTTTTATAATAGGAACACGAGTCATAGGTTTTAACTCTTCTTTATATGTAGGGAAAGCTACATTCTTTTGTTTGTCTACATTTGATTGCAAAGGTTTTATAACTTCTCTTTCTTTCTCTACTTCTTTCAATAAATATTGATTACCTGCTTTATTAAAAAGTCCTATATTGGGGTCTTTAGGATTTGTTACATAAATAGGTGGATGTTTTTGTTCATACTCCTTACTTGCTCTTTCAAATATAGTACCATCTGCTCTTTTTATTTTTTCATTTTCAGAAGGCTTCACTTCTACAGCTGTTGCTGCTACCTTAGGATCTATCATTTCGTATTTACATTAGAGTCGTTAACATTCTTACTTAGTGTGCTAATCTGAACTTGGAAGAACTGAGCAACCATATTCAACAGATCCATAGAGAAACTACTTGCGATTGGTAACTGCTCCTCAGGAGTGTAACCATCGATACCAGGAATCATACGGACTAAGATACGCTTACCTTTAAATCTTTTTGGCATTGTTCTGAACCATATCCTCTGCCCATCAGGAAAGAACGGATATGTGCCTGATGAAGGAACACCACATTCTAATTGATTCATTGCTTCTTGAGCAGCCGAATCTTCCATAGGGAACGGATGGTCTTGGCTCTGTAACCACGAGACCAACCGAATATCTTTATCACCTTGGATATAAACACGAGTAGCAGGTAGGTTAGCATAACACATATTTGTTATTTTATCAAATAAGATTACAGGTGCTTGTTGTCTATTGCTGAATGTCTTCACCCATACACTATCGATAGAGAAATCTCCTTTACCACGAATTTGATTTTGAACTGATGCAGCAGCAAGTTGTGCATACATCATATCCACTACATCATATACATCACGATAGTCAATACTATTCTCTGATGATGGTCTCCCACCATTCTTCTGTAATATGATTGTCTCTGCTATTTCTTTTTTACTTAACATTAGCTACCTTGTTGGCGAGTCCTTTCAGACCAATTAATAACTTGTTGTTCTCTGATTGATATACCTAACTTGTTAAGCATCGCTAACACTACCTCTGTTCCACAGATATCAGGTAACTCAATGTTAGTTGATGTGTTCGGATCATATATTGCAATACCTGCTTGTAAGATATATCCCCACACAGGCTTAACAGGATAACGATAATAACTTAACTCGATAGTTGATATAGTTCTCGGTGCAATCTCAATCTGATTAGGTTGCATACGAGCAATTGGATACTCCTTAGTTGGATACCTCTTGATAGAATTCATTGCCCAATTGAATTGCTCATCGGACATAAACGCTATAGGGTAATATCTTTCTACTACTACAGGAGTAGGTTTCTTTGATAATGTCGGTGTGTTCACATCATTCTTGCAACCACATTCACCTAAACATTCACATTCATTCTTTAGTAACTCTTCCTCATTAGTACCATCGTTGAATAAATCTCTTACTCTCGCTGATGACTTATGGATGTAGTCAGTAGGTAATGTAGTAAAGCCATTGACCACAGGAAGCATTACAACAGGCTTTAGCTGACTTAGATAGTCACGCACTAATTGAGTGTTATCTGCTGCTATATGAGGCTGAGGTCTACCCACCTGATATTCTTCAGGCACACCATAATACTTCCGTACAATATCAAACACTACCTTCGGAAGCACAAGGTTGAATTCATTAGGGGTGAACACCCCACCTGACTGTGACTTCCGAGATAGAAACTCGATATATTGCTTGACTTCGTTTACATTTATCATACGAATACTCTGATAGTTAATAAGACATTAGTGCCTGTAAATGCAGGGAATGCCACAGGTTGTGTGCCGTCACCAAAGTATAAATCGTAAGTGATTTGTGTTGTTGAAACAAATGTAGGAACTGCAAATAATAAATCACCTGCATCACTTAGTAATGTAATTGGTTTTGCATCTGTAAAGGTTGTTATAAATGGTGCTGAACTTTGGGTTGCACTAAAACTTGAAACACTATCTATGCTCCATAAGATATCATTTACCCCATCTTGAGATGAATCCCCAATTTGATTTATAAGAAAATTATTTGCTCCTATTAGTGTTCCATCACTTACAAGAATGATAGTATATTCATCATAAGGAGATACATACGGTGGTGGTATTGTCGGTATTAATGCTAACACCTCTGATTTTGATAATGCCATAATTATTGTATTTGAGTGTTATATTGTTTGATCCAAATTCCTAAAGCAATTGTTGATGAGTTATTTGGTTCTAATGAATATGTTGCTTGTAGTACATATGTATCAGATACCGTATCTACAACTCCTCCATTTACAAAAGCTGAATTTATAGTTACATTACCTCCATCAGAAACAATATCACCTAACACAGCTGAGGCTTTTAAAGTAGGGACAAATGTAATTGATGAATTAGTAATAAATTTAATAGGGAATCGAGGAGCATAATATCCTGTAGGAATTAAAATTTTTGAAATAGTTCCTGATCCTATTAAATTTATAACACCTGCTTTTAATGCAGCTACAGGTATTGTTAAAGTAGTTCCTGATAAATGAACAATAGTTGGAACTTCATACATATATGATGAACCTAAGTTGTTTATAACCTCATTAATCATTGTTCTCTTTAATGAGAAAACAGCAGGGTATAGAGAAATTGATGTTACATCATCTAATGTATTTGAAATTGTATTACCAATAGCTCCATTTGTATTTCCTAAATAAAACAATAACTGAGTTGCCCAATTACCAACTATATTATTTAATTTAAAAACATTAGCTCCTGAATTACTATTAAAATAAATTCCTATTTCACTTGTTGTTTGAATTGTATTATTTTGAAAATTTATTGCACCAACAACTCCGAAAGCATTAAATATTCTTACATTTCCTGTAGGAGCAACTAATTGATTAGAATCACCTGTAATTGTATTATTAGTTATATTAACAATACAAGATGATCCTACAGGATTATTTGTACTATAATATAAATCAATATTAGAAAAATTATTATTGTAAATATTTGTAGTAGCAGTATTTCTTTGGAATTGTATAAAACTTAATAATGTATTTGTAAATATATTACTATCTACTTGAAACAAATCTTGTTTTGATGAAGCAACTGTGAAAAAATTCAAAGTGTTACGAAAATAATTTTGTCTATAAATACTTGAAGTGCCACTAAGGTCTGAGTTTATAACTAAATTATTTTGAAAATTACCCCATCCACTACCACCAACATCAATATTCAAAATATTAATATTACCCCCTTGTACAATATTATCTATTACTTTATCATTACCCCAACAAAATGTTTGACATGAAGATGTACCTGTTACTGAATTACCTCTTTTGTCTTCTCTCTTTACAATGTTATTTGCTGATAAATTGTATTGTACTGTATGAACTTCTTTGACATAAGTAGGGTCTGTTATTGGAACTAATCCCCAATTTACTCCATCTGTATCAGGTGCTGTTCCTACAGCTCCTGTTAATGATTCATACATTAAGCCATTCCAAGCATAGTATTTAGCAATAGTAACAGATGTTAGTTGAACATTCCATGCTCCAATAAAGTTTCCTGATATATTATTATAATCAGGTAAATAAAATAAAGCTTCTCCACTTGTTGTTACAGCATTTGTGCTTATACCTGTAATCAAAATACCATTTATACCTGCATAAGCAGGTGCTGCATTACTCACTAAATAATTTTCGCCAATCTTTACTTGGTTGTTATTAATCAACTGAAGCATCTCAAAGCGAGAAACGATGTTAGGACCAGCAACAAAACTACGGCTATTCTCTATCCATATCGAACCTAATACAGGATCATACTGCAAACGCAACTCAACACTCTTATTGTCTTGACAATTGAATGGGTCAGCATTAGTTAAATAAATATTAGCAGGGAATTGTTGAGCTTGACTTACATCAACTATTGTAACAACTCTTGATGAATCAAATTGAGTTAATCGAACAACATCACCTTGAACAAATCCATTAGGATCAATATATGTTAAGTCACTCGCAGGATTCATTGAGTTAGTATCTGTTAAGATATTCGTGAACGCTGAACAACGAGTGATGTTTAATAATTGTGCTGAGGCATTTACTGATAATGATTCAGTAAATATACCTGTCTGCAATCCTCTTGTTACAAAATACACAGATGCATCTTCTGCTGTAGACAAGTTAATTGTAGAAGCTGTTGCTGAAGGTGATGAATCTAAATAAAATTGATATCCAAAAGTAGAATCATATACACCATCTTGGTTACTACCACCACTAAATGCTGTAGTAGTTGTTGTTATAGCAACATTAGTTACGCTAATGGTAATACTTAATCCATTTACTAATGCTCCTTCTTGTGGTGCTGAATAAACATACACTATATCTGCAACAGCTTCTGCTGTAAAAGAATATCCTGTTGGAGTAAATGCATTGATAGCTGCTGCTAAATCTGTAGCTGTTTGATTTACTTGACCAATAGTTACAGCAACATTAGCTCCTATTTGATTTACACCATTAATGGTAACTGTTGTTATGTCTCCTAATACAGGAACAGCTGTTACTTGGATAGTTCCTACTGCACTTCTATTCGCTACAATAGGTGCTGTTGTTGTACCTATTTGTCGCATATTATGAACACCTTGTCTTGTGTTTTTCTCAACACATACTATAGTATTACTTCCATCGGGAAGGGCAGCATAAATCCATCCATTTCCATTCCCTAAATTTTGTATTTGGCTCATATTGTATAGTGATAATTTTAATTGTAAATGTATGTAATAGCAAGTTCTATATACGAATTAGTTATTGTACCTAAATTTTTTAATCCTTGTAAAGTATATGGTACACCTGTTATCGGATTAACAAATCTTAATGTAAAAGTACCTGCTACATTATCTTTTGCATATACTTGAACTTCTAAGTTGTATAAGCCACCAGGAACTCCTGTATTACCTGTACCCTGAATCTCTGCACTAACCGTAAAATTGTATGGAGCAAAAGTTGTTGATACTAATCCATTAAATGGAACAACTACTTCTGCATAATCAGTTGCCACATTATTTGCACCTGACCCTAATAAAAATACTGCTGATCCTACAGGAACAAATTTAGAACCATAACTTACAACATTAGTCTTAAAGAAATTCATATATGGATTTGCACCTGTAAAGAAGTTCTCTATTCTTAATCTCCATACACTTATGTTTAATGATGGTGGTGCAACATAATCAATATTATATGTTGTTGTATTCCCAACAGTGTTAGAAGTAATAGCTAATGTGCTTGGTGTTGTAGTTGTAATCGCTGTATTCTTTAATGCATTAATTGCATTCTGAATAGTAGAACTTACTTGTATCTCGTAGGTAGTTGTGTTACCAACAATAACAGGAGTTACACTAATTGAATTATCAGGACTATCTACGATAACTATATTCGTTGCTCCTGCACTTGGGTTAACAACCTGTGGTGCTGATCCTGTACATCCACAATCTTCTCCACATCCACTTACTTGAATAGTTTGATTGTAATAGAAAGATGCTGAACTTGGATTACCTGCTGTTAGAGCTGCATTGTACATCACCATCGCTTCAAGCATTGGCTTCACCGTATCTTCAAACATCGCATCTGCTGCTGTAATATTTCTTGTCTGAAGAGTATTGTATCTGTCAAACACTTTCTTTAAACAGCAATAGATTTTGCTCATTCCAAAATCACATACAACAGGAATCTCTCTAACACCTTCTACATAAACAATAAATATCATACCACTTGGGTATGTATATGTTACTATACTCTGTACCTCTTGTGTCCATGTCTTATCTACAATAGGTGTACCTGATGATAGTGTTGCTTGTGACCCAACTACAGGAATATAACCTGATGCAGGTGGTGGGAATAATGTGTGTACTCGTGAAACACTTGAATATGTTCCGTACACAGTTGTATCATATGATGTGATTGATGATGCTGCACAATTTACATCTGCTGTTAAGCATACTACAGGCTTATCTTGTTGTAATAGATAAGTAAATGATTTTGTGAAGTTGTATAACGGAGGATTTGGTGTAGCTATTAAATAAACATTAATGTTATACTGAATAGTATATGTTCCTTGAACTGCATACCCATTCGCATCAACAGGCAAGTTAATAGTCGATGTTGATATAGGACTATTGTTATAGTCAATATCAGGAGTTGCTCCTCCAAAATTATCATAGATAACAGATGTTCCTGTAGAACTATTTAATGTTATTGTAAGATACCCATCAACTTGTGTTGTTCCTAAATTAATACCATTACCAACATAGTCAGTTAAGTCCTCAACGCTAATTAATGTATTCACATTATCAAGCGTAGGCTGTATTAGTATTGCAGATGTAGTTAAAGCCATTTCTTTATATTTATTACTCCATCAAAAGTAATCACTTTATTACAAGTTTTTTCATTTACACAAAAAAAAAGAGGATGCCGTTGCACCCTCCTTTCTAACTAACAAAAAAAAACTGAATCGCTTAATATGTTGGGACTCTACTTGCTATCTCTTCAATCTTAGCTAACAACTTAGGGTCTTTCTTACACTCTTTTAATAAGTGTTTCTTAGGCTCTACATTCTCAGGTACTGCTAAGAAAGGCACAGCCTTATCTCCATCAGTCTCTATCCATTTCTTACTCTTAAGATCGAAACGAACACCAGTGATATCATATTGGTCAACCTTATTAATTAACAACATGATTCTTCTCTCAATGCTGTTAACTAATCTGTCCTTAGTGTACTCTGGGTATGCATCAATTAAACCTAATAACGCAGAACGCATAATCATTTCATTGCCTTCTCTTGTCTTCTCATCACGCTCTTGTGACATCTCTTGGTAAGATAAGATATCCTTTGGCATAATCATACCATTCGGAATAGATGCGAATTCTTTATCATTACAAAGTAACTCACAAGCTGCAACTAATTGGTCATACTTCCAAGCCTTCTTACTCTCCGGATCGATGTACTCGCTTAACTCCTTGCGTAAACGGAACAACTCAAGTTTGTTCTCTGCCGCCTTAGGCTTGTTCAACAATCTAAATAGTATCGGGTATCTTGGGAAATATTTTCTTTGAACACCTTCCTCTAACCCAGGATGATTATTTAAAAACCAATTCAATTCTGCTTGAACAGATGGAATCATAATCTTTCCTGTGCTATCAATCATAATGTTACTCGGAGAATATACCTCTCTCTTAATACCATCATCATAGTAAGATGATTCATAGTAACGAACCGTTAACTCTCTTCCTGAGTTTTTATCTATCATTCGATATTCTGTTGGTATACCGAAACCATTTGCTACTTCTAAAAGACCATTGTCAGGTCTAATGCGTACAGCAGTCTTAGGAACAATAAATGTATAGTTCCTTGCGAATTCTTTTATAGCAAGATCATCCAATCTGAATGGTTTGCCATCTACTAATAAAGCCATTTGTAATAAGGGGATTTAAAAAAGGGAGCAGTTGCCCACTCCCTTTTGGTTTAATTAAAATTAGTTAGTACGGTTCAATAATACTCCTTGATTTCCTCCAACATGACAAGCCATTACATGTGAACGGTGGTTGATTTGTTGATAATCTTGAGTGATTACCTTCATCTCTGTACCAGCACCACTTGTTGCCCATACCTCAGCCATACGAGAATATCCACCAAGACCTTTGTAACCCATACCGAAGTAAGGTAACTCTTGACCTGATTTAGTATCCTTCATCTTGCCTAATGGTAAGAATACTCCTAATCCTGTGAAACGAAGACCTTGAGTTCCTAAGAATGTAGGGTGATTGAATTCAGGGATACGAGTCATTAAGTAAGTACGGTTACCTTTCTTGAATTGCTTGAAGCTTACTGACATTGCAAGACCTGTGTTGTTACCAAACAAATCTGAAATAGTCTTAGCATCTTCGTACACATTCATGTTGTTACCTTGGAAGTACGACTTGAATACATTGTCCTTCTCGTTGTCTAACTCAGCACCGAACATACCCTGTACATAAGTAGGAGCAAAGTTCTTAGTTAAGATAGCATCGATTTGATCGAACAATGCGATAGAGAAACCACCTGAAGCATAGTTCAATGTAGTACCTCTTCTCTCAAGGTAAGGAATTAAACCTTCTGTAGTCTTGTTAGGCTCAACTGAACCACCTGTGAACGCAGGGTTAGATGACTGGCGAGACACCCATAATGCACCACCAATTGCTAACTCATGCTCATACTCAGCATTGCGTTGGTTGATAGTTTGGTATCCTACGATGTTACCTGATTGGTCAGAGTAAGTCTTAATCCAAAGACCATTAGTCATCTGAGTACCTGTTGTACGAGATGTAGTCTTAATGATTTGAGCGTACTCATAATCAACATAAGGTTTAGTTACGATAGGGTCAGGCTGACCTGTTCCTTCTGCCCAAGCATTTGATGTTATAGCAATCGCTTGTCCTGCTACATAACTACCGAATGTGAATGTTTGCGACAAATCTAATTGTTGCATAGTCACAGTTAAGTTAGGTGCAGTACCTGTGATTGATGTAATCAAGAACTGAACAGGAGATGCTCCATCTTCACCAGGGAAAGATAACACTTGGTTAACTTGTGCAGGTGAATAATATGTAGAAGATGAATAAGGAGCAGTTCCACTTGATTGAAGGAAGTCATTGTTTGGAGATGAGTTTCCTAAAGTGAATGTAAACACACCTGGACTTGGATTCGAAATCGTTGATCCTAAGTGTAAGTTTTGATGAATCAACTGCTCACTATATGTAGTACGAGTGTCTTGAGTTACCTCAAACACCATTCCTAATGAACGAAGATTCTTGAATGTTGAAGCTCCTTGGTCTCCGTAGATACGGTAGAACTCTTGAGCAACCTCAGGCTTCCACAAGTTAAATGTAGAAAGCAACTTATCTGATGGGATTGATACTATCGCACCTGTAGCATTTGCCATTTTTTATAAATATTAATTTGTTACGCTAATGTAATTACATCTGAGATAATATGTGTCGAAGGTTATCTACTTCTGTGTTAGATACCGTCGGCTTAACTCCCGATGGCGATGGAACATTAGACTTATCCCTGATCGCTTTCTTCTCATTCTCGACATTAAGATAGTTCACAATATTGTTGAACTCACGATACACGATTTCCTTATGAATGACATCTTGAATTCCCTTGCGTTGTTCCTCAGACTGCATATCAAAGTAATCATACCCTAAAACCTCCATAACATGCTTCTCAGCCGCTTGTAATGTTTCCTGTGGAACTTTGTAATCCATATTATCAGCCAACTTCAACACCGAGTTGCTACTCAGCATTTGAGGAATAATAGGTTTCCATTGCTCAATCTGATTACTGATGATGTCTTGAGGATTCGCATACTGAGGTACTTGAATCTTGTTTGCTTGTTCCATTAGATAGTCCTTGTCGATCACCGACTGCATCTCTAATTGGTCTCTCGCAATTTGAACATCTGGGTCATCATCATCATAGAATTCTCCAAGCTTGTAAGTCCTCTTCATGTAGTTCTCAATCCTATCCAAGTCCCATCCGTATTGTAACTGCAACTTGGCAGCAACAATCTCCACTGGGTCTGTGAGTTGTCCTGTAGAAACTCCCTTTAGAGTGTCTGCTTGTTCTTCCGTAAACCCTGCCTTTAACGCATAGTTTATGTATCGCAAATCATCATTTGCAAACTCTGGCTCTTTGGACTGCCACTCTTGTAGTTGGCTACGCAACTGCTCCATCTCGCTCTTCACCTTATCAAAACTATCATACTCCTCTCCAAAGATCGCCCTTGGGTCATAAGTAGGTGTTTCGGTAGGTGCTGTCGCTGTCGGCTCTTTCGCTTCTTGAGGAAGTGATGTCGCTGACAATGTCTCAGTCGGTGCTTGTTCTACATTGGCTTGAACTTGATTAGCTACTTCAGGCTCTACCTGTGGTAGTCCATCGAATAATGCCGATGAAATTGTGTCGTTACTCATTTGTAGTAGGGATATAAGGGGTTATTAATTAATCATCATTCATTGTATCAACGATAGTAGATGAATCTTCCGTTACCTCTACCTCGATTAATGAATCATTCGCTGATGTAGCATACAATAACTTTGCATTACCACTTGGTAAATCCATAGCCATATACACAGATGCAACAGGAACATATACACTTCCTCCTGATGCTAATGTAAGTTCCATCATATTCATGTACGCACCTAAGTTTGCATTCATAGCTGCTAATACATTCGCTGCTGTTTGGCTACCAACGATAATCGCTGTCATTGAGCCATCAAGGTTCTTGTATAGGATTCTCGCTCCTGTACCTTCTGATACTACATTAAATACTCTTGAAGTATTTAACGCAATTGAATTTGTTACCTCTGTTCCATTGAAGGAAGTCTCTGATAAGAATAGTCCTCTTGCCATATTATTTTTTCTTTTTAGTTTTTTTAGGTTCTTCTGTTTTTGTTTGTGCTTCTGCTAACTCGCCAAATGAAACTGATACCACCCCTGCTTTCATTCCAAGGCTTATCATTTCATTGTCTGCATTTTGATAGAACACCTCTGAGTTATTCTCATCGATGTACTTTACAAATACATTCTTTATAGTAGCTACTTCTTGAGTGTCTGTGTTTACTGACCCATCTTCTAAGGTCTCGGTGATTGTTATTCCTTTTGCCATGTTATTAAATATAATCGATTACGAATCTGAATTTTAAGTTAGGGGTAGCATTATTTGTTCTCCAAGTAAATGTTATAATTGAAGTTGTCCATACATCAACTAATGTTGGTGTCGGTATATTAACAGTTGCTTGTCCTTGAAAAGTAGAACCTATACCAATAGGATATCCTAATAAAGTGCTTGTACCTGGTAATACAGAGTAGTTTGTCTCACCCCAATAAGTACCTGGATCACCTGCATTTGGAGTATATGGTGTAGTTGGGGGAACTCCAGGTAATAATTGATCTGGTCCAAAAAATGTAGGAGTACCTAAACCACCTGTACCACCTGTACCATAATCAGGGTTAGCTATAGTAGTTGTACCTGGATTATAATAATCTATTTGATACCCTCCTGCTATTCTAAAAGCACTTGCCAATGGTGCATCAGGTGTTAGATTAGTATATAGCGTAACTTTAGTAATCGCAGCCCATGGAAGAGGTGGATTTAAATATACGATACTATCATAACCATAAAGTGGATTAGATGGATTTGTTGTAGGATTAGGATTCCATATTATATTAGGTAAATTTAATGGTGAAGCAAATCCACTATATGAATAAAATCCTACTGCATTATTTTTAAAAGTATTATCTGCTGCTGATACATATTGATTAGTAAATCCTGTAGTCGTATCAATCGTTATCTGACCACTATCATACTGACCTGCTGTAACACCATTGATGATATTAACAAGACTCGCTACTGAGTTGTTCACTCTCGCTGTAGCAAGTGTAGTACCATTAACATAAGTGATAATACTTCCACCATCATTAACCTCACTCGCCATCATAAACGATGATGTAGGAATAAGAATCAAATTAAAGTTCGTATCGTAAACGCTAAACATAGTTACATCTGAGTTGTCAACTGCGTTCATCCCACTAAGGATATCACCTATCGTATCAGGTGTTTCAATAATGTTCAAAACCGTACCATCAGGGTTCTTATAAAATATTCTTGCGTTGACATCTCCATCCTCGATGTTATAAACTAATGAACTATTCAAACCAACCTGTGATGTGAACATCGGTTGCCCATTAAATGAAACTTGTTCTGTTACAAATGCTTTTGCCATTTCCTTTAGATTTATCAACAAAGATATATTATCTTTTCACGAATAATCAACTTATTACAAAAAATTATTCTATCACATACTCCATCTTCATTGTCATCGTGCGTGGACTCCTTATCTTCCCCCCAAAATAAAACCACATCATCCAACCCCATCCCCTCTTAAACGGAATATTAAGGAGCTTCTCCTCCCCATTCACCTCATACCCTAACATACCCCTCTCAAAAAAAATCGTGAACATAGTCTTCTCCGTTCCCACTACTGTAATCACATCATCCTGCTCCCTATTACTTCTGATCCACTTACCATTGTAATGGATGTATATCAATATCTCAAACATACCCTCCTCACTACTCGGTCTCCACCCCAACCGAACACTACTGCGATTAAATAAATCTAAACTGAATCCTACTATCTTATTGATATGGTTACCATAAAAATTTGTATTATACCAACAGTTACCATCCAACTGAAAATATCCTCGCATACCCATGCTCGGCTTTACTAACATTACCTTCCTCCCCTTACTATAATGCTTCCCCTCTAAAATAGTTAATTCCATAACCCTAATCGTTTTATTATAATCAATCTTTTTATTCTCCAACTATCAACCTCCCCAATAATCTTCTTATCATACCCACTATACTTCAACGCTCTCCTTACCACAACAGGATGCCACCTTATAGTCTCCGTGTCCTCACTACTGACTACAATCTCTACAGTCTTTTCATAACTGCCATCCCTCTTTACAAGCGTTGCCTTAGCTAACCACATGGCTTAACTCCGATTCATGGTATGCCCCAGGCTTCTCCTTTAACTCATACATAAAACCAACAGATGATATCAAGACCTTTACAACCTTGTACTCTCTCTTGTCCTTACCTACCGTTACATAATCACCCTGTTTGAATTTTGGAAATGTACTCATCGAATATTATTTTAAATTTATCAAAGTCTTTTGCAATCCAATACATACCACCTGCCTCCTTAATCTCCTCCTCCCTTTCCTTCTGCTCCTCCGATTGTCTGTCACTACCTATCTTAATCTCTATACTGATAAACCTACCCTTATAGACTCCTATGATGTCAGGGATTCCCTTCTTCGTTCCCGATGTTCTGAACTTCCCCAACTTCGCATCCCATACACCCATGTTATTGATTCGGTATGCCATCCCACCATTTAACTTGACATACTTAATTACAGCATCTGTCAACGCATTCGCAGGACTCTGCTTCTTCTTCTTTAAATTCTGAAAGTATGGGTGATCCTTCGCTGGTATGTGTTGTTCCATACCGACAAATATAAAAATAAAAAACGCTCAACCAAATAGCTGAGCGTGATAATAACAACGATGGAAACTTGAAATAAACAACGGAGCAAATATACAAAATGTTTTTACAAATGTGCATCTAACAACTTTAAAATATTTAACCAATGCTCCCTCGTATTAAACTCTAACTTCATAATAGTCGAACCTCCCCTCTCATTCATAAGGTATACATCTATCCCATACAAGTCTGTGTCATCCCTATAAGAATAGTATCCCTTGAATTCTATCTGATTGAAGGTGAACATCACATACCCATCAACATAGACCTTCACTCTACTATTAATGATTTTAAAATCGTATTCGTGCTTCATATCTTTTGTGCTTAGTGGAGGAATCGAACCCCCATCTCCTACCTTTCCACGCTTTGATAAACCTTTTATTTACCTATGCAAAGTAAGATGTTTCCCTTACACCAACTAAGCTGAAAAACAAATCTACTAATTTTTCCTTGCCCAACCTAACAACCTCTCTATAATACCCTTCTTCTTCTTGTCAAACACAGGCAACGCATATGTCCTTAACCCCTTACACACACAACTCTCAGGGTAGTGCCTATAACACTCATTCGCATACTGAAACCTAACCTCCATCCCCTCCTCAAACTTATAGTTCTTATAGAACGGATGTATCTGCAAGTCCTCCGATACCTTCCTTCCATCATTATCCCTGTACTGATGGTTAACTATTAACTCACCAGTAAACATCTTGTTTATTATCCCTTGGTTCATCGTATCGAATCTTTATATCGTGTCATTAAATACTCATTGAACTCATTCGAACTGCTAACACTCAACCTCGGTATACTCTTCGGCTTCGGTATCTCAACCACCACATTCTCCCTCGCATTAATCATCGTTCTTAACACAACAATCGAATCCATCAACGCATGTAACAACACCGAATCCCTCTGATACATCGCCTTATAATCTATCTCCTTAAATCTACTAACCGATGTTACCACTGGCTGATTAAACACCTCTACCTTATGCTCCTGATACTTGATCCATAACAACACAAGTACAAACAAAAATATAGACAACCCTATGTATATCCACTTCTTATGCTCCCTCATAGTTACTGCCCTCCTCGCAATCATTACACATATCATCCATATTTACACAAGTATAAAACCCATACCTGCATTGAATAGACTTTATCTTATCATAGTATCCATTCTCACTCCAGTCACACTTGTTGAATACGGCTGTCTTCCATCCATCATTCCAAGCGGCCTTAATCTGTTGTTCTTCTAACTCCATAAACTTATCCTTCGCAGACAAGATATCAAAGTTAGGGTCATCCTTACTCGCCTCTATCCAAGCGAATAGTTGTTCCATTTGTGTCATATCGTTTTTAATTTGTTAGTTCATTCATATTAATCTCGTAATCATCGTAAATCTCAAGGATCAGATTCATCACATCATCCGATGTTATCGTACCTACCTCCTCGATTCTCTCTAACTTACTCCTTAGGTTAGAAATTTGCCATAGTGCTAATGCCATATCAATTGCCTTAACACATCTCAGATGATTCATCCTATCATCTACATCCTCTAAATTGAATTTAATTATTGCTTCCATATTATTATTTTTAGTAGTCAGGACAGGACTCGAACCTGTATTAAAAATCTCTCTATCTACCGTTACCAGCATCCTTAATAGACCATCGAATTGTTTCCAATTCCACCACCTGACCATTTTATACTACTTGGTATTATACTTGTCGGTATTACCGACAGGTTCACTTCTTTCTGTTCCACATTATTACTAATGTTACCAGTATCACAAAGATGATCCACATATAAATCATCACCATTACAAACTGAGCCATCATCAGTACACCTCCTTTATCTTCGTGTACAACTCCTGCCCTCCTAAATACCTACGCACCAACTCATCTGCCTCCCTTAACAGCTCATCTATGTCTATCATATCCTCCCACTCTCCCATCTCCACCACATCATACCCATCTCCCATCTTCCACTCCGAACAGTACATCATCCACTCATCCTCCTTAATCAACATCGTGGTCATCCTCTTACCATCCTTGATGCATATCTGAGGCATCCTATCATTCAATATCAATACTATCTTTTTCATCTTCTATATCTTTTTTTATCCTTACCATACCACCAACTATGATGCATCGTGTACTCACCATGCTCCTGCCTAAACAGAACAAAGTTGTAGAAACAATACCTCCTTAACGAAATCAAGTCACTACTCTTGGCAACAGGACTTATCACCACCAACATATGAACCCTGTCAATGTACTTCATCACCGTACCATACACATCACCCTGCCATAGACTATTATCATAGGGGTTCAACACCACATACCCCATCTCTCTGTACTTCTTCTCATAATTAGCGTACTGCTCCTTGGTGTAATTTTCACACGAATATAAAATTATTTTCATCTTTTCTTCCCCTTTTCAAATTCTTTTATCCAGTTATTTATTGTCTGTCTCACCACCCCTAACACCTTCGCACACTCACTCCTGTTAACACCTGGGTCTGCCGTGTATATCTCCAACATCTTCTCCTTCGCACTCACACCCTTCTTCCCTGCCACCTGCTTTATCACATCCTTGTTCATGCTCTCCATCCTCACCTTCTTACTCATCGCCACAAAGTACTTACTCAACCGATATGCCTTCTCCAACGACTCCCTCCTGATATGCTTAAACCCCATCTCATTGTCATACATCCAGTCCATCATGTTAATCAACAACGCAAACCTCGGTATGTAGGTCTTCTGCTTCGCCAACATATTCCTTACATACTCATTCTCATTGTCATCATTCTGCTTCTCCGTGATTTCATTAAATATCTCTCCCCATAACACCTTCGCATCATCACTAAAGGTCACTATCTGACTCACTATCTCATCCATCCCCTCTATGTTCTCCCGAATCACCCTATGCATCACACTCACATACTCATTGTACATCATCACCAAGTCATGGCTCAACTCCCTCTCTGAGTACTTCTCCACCTCCACCTCAGGATAACATATCAGCATCCTATCCACGAACCCATTCTCCATGTTATCATCCGTATAAAACTGCTCCAATATACCAGGCTGAATACCACCAATCACCGATATCATCGGTCTCTCCACGAAACTACTCTTAGCACTCTTACGGTTCATACTCACACCCCTACCCGACCAACTGCTCAACCAAAACTCCATGTCCGACCCTGCCCTATACTTATTCATATCCTTATACCACCCTGCTAACTCATCCTTGAACACCCCTATCGCATTAGGACTATCCTCGTGCAACTCAACCAAACTCTCTAAAGTAATATCATTGGCTATGAACTGAGTCTTCACTGGCTCTGCCACCTTCTCTGCACCCTTCTTCTCCCCCTTATCCATACGCTCATACTCCTTGAAGTCGTGGTACTTTGTCTTGTACTTCTTAATCTCCTGTGCATTAATATCCAACAAAGGCTTTATCACATTAACTATGCTCGGTGTCTTACCTACCCCTGCTCTACCCACGATACTGATCCACAGCACAGCCGTATCCACCCATCCCTCCTTCACCTTTATCGCCACACTATTCCCTATTATCACACTCATCATCCACAAGAACGACACCCCCATATAGTCTACCGAGCTGCCCAATGTCGCACTACACTCCTTGATGTAGTTGCTGAAGAACTCAGGCATCACCTCCAACGGAAAGTCCATATCCTCAGCATTGATATCAATCCTCTCCCTGTATGGTCTCTCCACTATCCTACTTCCGTACCCCAACCGATACAACTCCTTCGCTGCGGCCCTAAAGTCCCCACCACAGTTCTTATACGCATACATCCCGAACGCACTCAACAGCTTCTCACTTGGGTACATCGTACCTGTACTGAACAAGTACATACACCTTGTGTCCTTGTACACATACCCTGAGTGGCTACTCTCTGCCCCGAATCGCTTAATCACATACATGTCCACCTTCTCATCCACCACCTCGAAGTCCTCCACCACCAAGTCCATCACATCCATCTGATTGTTGAAGTCATCCCACGCAGTCACCACCTCCTCCTTCACCTCTATCCTTGGAAACTCCTGCCCATTATAACTACGGCATATCTCCATTATCAACTCCCTCTCCTGCATACTCACATACCCTATCTCCGAGTACCCATTGTCCGTAATCTTATCATCATACATTATCACATAGCCACCAACACCCCTTGTCTCCAGGATACATCTGTCATGCCCCTTCAACTTCGCCAACCCCTTGTTGCCATCAGTCAGACCCTTACACCTATAGATGATATGATACCCATCGTTCTGCGTACGATATATCACCACCCTATCCCAAAACTCCACCACCACCTCCGACAGCCTATCAGACAAATCTTTCCAAAAGGATTCCCTTAGTCCATCCCCCAACACCTTCAAGTCCACATCCACTACCTCCACATCCCCATACCCAGTCACCATCCCGTACCCCCTAAACTTCGAATCCTTACTATAATACCTCATCTGCTCACCTATCAGCGGCTCCCTCTGATTCCTCTCCCAACTAATCATTGGCTTCTTGGAATCCTTTATAGGTATGATACTCAAGCCGTTATCCAATAACGACACAACACTTTCTATTTCCATGGTTTTATCTTTTTACACCTTTTACACCCATTTTACACCATAGTGTAAAACGATTTTACACCTTAATTGACTGATTATCAAGCACTTATGCCCTCTGTATATAGTATATATACAATATTGTACATATAATATTTTTATAAAAATAAAAAAAGAAAAATATGTTTACACCTGTTTTTACATTCACTATGTAAAAAGTGTAAAAAAGTGT
>Ga0209229_10000303_pt1 | contig 19778 bp, 61 predicted proteins | sample SanBayMetagenome_FD_187466 | JGI IMG/M metagenome (GOLD analysis project Ga0209229, IMG submission 187466) | Freshwater and sediment microbial communities from dead zone in Sandusky Bay, Ohio, USA (SPAdes) (version 2) | ecosystem: Environmental > Aquatic > Freshwater > Lentic > Sediment... | reverse complement strand
ATTCATCTTCATGTTCAGAATATAAAATTGAAAAAATTACTCAGTTCGTGTCTGACAGGAAGTATTAATATCAGTACCTCCTAGTTTACTTACAATAATTTCAGCAATAGGACCTTGGTCTACGCATTCACGAAACGATGTGGTAAGAAGTTCCACATTCATAGGAGAACCATTTAGAATGAATGTTACCACTAGAATTGCAAATTGAGTCATCATATTAATCCTTTTCAAAAAATATCAAGGTTGAAAATTAGGTTAGAGACCGAAGTTCTCTAATGATTTCAGCATATTCCGAAACGGGAAGAGGATGATAATTCATATCGGCTGCAATCTGTCTACCTTCAGTAAAGCACCATTCCCAGAAACGAGTAATCTCTGAATGTGTTTCCGCAGTCTTAGGTGGCTTTGGGACCAGAATGAATGTTCTAGCACGAACATTCCGGTCTAGTTCGGCATGCTGGATGTTGTTGTTCTTGGCATAGATGTATTCAACGTATCCTACACTACCACGAACACGAGCAATAGTTGCTGCAACTCCCTCATTACCTCGAGCACCCTGACCGGTAGGCCAACGAACTGATGTTCCAACATCAGACCAGCGCCCATGATCACGCATTGCCCTAGTCCAGATGAAAGTTGTGCCTGATCCATCTGCTCTATAAATAGGAACAATAGGCAACCGTGGAAGGGAACGATCTACTTCATTCCACATCTTTATCTCACCTGAATAGATTCGAGAAGCCATTTCAATAGTGGTTTTAAATGATGGACGATTCGGTAGATTATAGATGAGTACAACCTCACCCTCTACTGTTGGGAATTGATGGAGATTTGCTGGGACAGGATCGAGGGGCATATCTGATGCACCGAAATCAACGGTGCCTGCTCGGATCTGATTGATCCCAGCACCAGATCCAATAGACTGATAGTTTACCATTCGACCGGTCTTATTCCGATATTCTTCGGTCCATTTAAAATAAAGAGGTGCTGGAAATGTAGCACCAGCACCGTTGATAGCAGATGATTGAGCAGTTGCAGGAAAGGCCAGAATACCAGCACTCGCAAGCATAATATTACGACGATTAATGATCATTTTTTTCTCCAATAATTTTATTGATTACTAAATCATATAGGGCGGTCTCATCTTGATGCCAGTCTCTCTGTTCAAGAAGAGCAAGTACCAGTTTTTCTAGATTCCTCTTATCCCACATGAATCCCTTCTCATCGAACCGAGCAAGGACCGCTGAAGTCTGAGTGTCTCGATTGATGTCGAAGTCATTGCTCATTCTTGAAAACCCCAAGCACCACCACCCTTCTCCTTCTCATATAACCTACGACTACCGTTTGGAGGGATATACTTAGAGTCAGTATCTTCATTCTTTACCACAACACTATTTTTAGTGATAAATGAGGCAGCATAATCGGCTAGCTTTCGCATACCCTCACTGTCGACCGGAAGAAGACCAATAGGGGTAGTCATCAATGGTGGTTTTGCATTTAATAGTAGATTAAGGCTCTTACGTTCCTCAAGTAGCTGACGCATGATATTCATGCACTTGATACGATGTTCAAGGAATTCCCACTTCTGATCATCATCCCACCTTGCAACTAGGTCAAGAGCGGCCCCAAGAACATCATCATCAGTTAACTCAGACATTGTTATATACATCCGGTTTGAAATAGGTCTTACGAATAGACTCTGGATCATCAAGAAGCATCCAATGGGAATAAGAAAGGTATACTAGTTCTTTTTGCCCCATTTTATGCATCCATGCAGGGTTTACGACCACATACGGATGACCGGTACCGTCTCCATCCATAGCACGATTGAACAGGACTATACTAGATTCAGGTAGAGTCTTGGGTAAACGTTCATTTACTGGATACCATACGCGAGGATGATCGATAGCAGACCACTTTTCATAGCACTGTTGAATGAACCCACGAGCCTCATCTACTTCCATCCAACCGGCTGCAAACATATCATCAGAGTACTTCTCAACATATGTTGCCACCTGAGTCTCACCTTCAACACCTACATCAAGACTCCAATGAGTACCACGAGCTCGAAAGTAAAAGGGTAGGCCATCAAAAAACCCTTCACCTTGAACAGGACAGTTGCCGCTAATATCATCGATGATCAAAGCCATAACAGACTCCTATGAAAAATTAAAGTAAAAAGATGCACTGTATTCTAGACCACCACACTTGTCGTGGTAAGCCATCAACGTATCTTTTAGCACTGAACTGAATAGAAACTCTGCACCAGGAATATCAAAGTTCATACCTTCGGTCACGGTTGCACCAGAAGTTGCATATCCACCGAACTTCTCACGGAACGTCTGTAGAGCATTCATGCGACGGTCCTCATTATCACCATAACCCTTGGTGATAACCACATAATAGGAAATACCTTCACCAGTACCGAAGTACTCACACGAAACGGTATACATTATTCTTTTACATCCTCTACCCAGAACCTACACCAGAACCTATCACCGAACGAATCAAGAAGGATCTTGGGATATCCATTCTTTACAAGCCACTGATGAAATTCTTCATCAGGCAAATCATTTGGTACTGGCTTGGGAAATCCATACTTCCACCCAGAAGGCGGATCACACATTTTTACTTTCATCTACTTATTCTCCAAAGATTCCAAATATTCCAGAACTTGGCGCCAACCATCTTCATCATTCTGATCACCAAGACTTGGAAAACCATCATCACAGCGACGGACTTCTTCACGGAGATCACGAATGATTACGCTACGAATCCAGGGAGACTTTTCTCCCCATTGTCGAGCCCAGTTTTGTCCATCTGAAACGATGTAACTCTGTCGGCCAATGGTATAACGAATGGCACAGAGAGCCATGGTTTCAAGATCTTGTTCGGACATTTTGTCATCCTCTATCATAGTAAAATTATATCAAGAAGACCATCAAAAGTCAACCAGAGATTTGTAACTTATTGTAAAACATTCATCAAGGATGTAAAGATGAATATAAATCCTACGATAAAAGCACCTAGCAATATACCCTTTATAAAAGTCATTGCTCTTGCACGGGCTCTGTAGTCGTCTTCTCTACAGAACTCAGGATGAGTGCATCCGCATTTAGGGAAGGTACATGCATAGTGTTTCATGATATGGTCTTACCGTGAGTGCCTACCATAAGTTTCGTATGCCATTCATCTCCTATCTTTCTTTGGTAGAAGTGGTCTCTATATTCTGGGTGTCTTAGAACGTCTGGGTCATCCGAAGGTGGCTTTCTTAGTTCATCACCAGATATCTTACTTGCTTCGTCATATGTTTTGACGTGTTTCTTTAGGTGTTCCCCGGCATTCTTCTTCATGAATGAGAGTGATTTACCAGATGTTTCACCGTATGACCTACCTTGTCTAAGGTCATCGACCATGATCTGGGCAGCAGCCTTCTTACCCTCGTCACTGCCGTCAGTGGCAATGGCCACCCTCTTACGACCTGTCTTGTCTTTATAGAGTGCTGCTGCTCTTATCTTACCGTCTGATCTATGAAGCTTCCACATAGGGATTTTCTTGACCATGCTTTCAGGATTCTCGAAACCAGAACCCTGAATACCACCTTGATCGGCATATGACTTTGTAAGCATGTCATGCACATGCTTTGCATGGTCTTGTTTTTCTTTTTCATGATGTGGAAGTAGGTTGATAAACCTTTCTTCCAGATACTCTTTAAAAGTTAGCATGCTCCGACATGTTCCTTCTCTGTCGTTCAAGTAGAGAAGGGATGGTGTGTACATCAAACCAATTGATGCCGTTGAGCAATACCTTCTCATTGTATTTATTTGCGATAAACCACTGAGAAGAACTCTTGTCCGACGTAACAAAGATAATATCAGTATAAAGCGGTTCATAATCATAATTGATTAGGATTTGAACAATCTCTTGGGAATTGCTAAGATGTTCGGTAAAGACCACATCATACCCTTCGACCGTCATGATATCTAGCCACTTCAAGATATCATTTCGAAGGGATACTCGATCCTTACCGATGACCACGACGAGAGTCTTTTCCATCTTACTTGTTACCTGCATCATACTCGTAGGTAGACTTAGCATCCTTATAACAGTGGCGCTTCTCGACGCCAGTAGCGATCGAGTCGACCAGATCCTTAGCCTCGCGGAGAGTCAGACCATGCATCTCGCGCACAGCCTTGATCTGAGTGATACGGCTATCGGACTCAATCATGTTCCTGAGGTCCTTATAGCGTAGGGCCTTCTTCATGAACGCCTGAAACTCTTCGGTCTGAGTATCGATCATCATAATGGAAGTGGTAATCGGCACTCCGGTCACATCAGTGACGTCTTCGATGAAGATGTGAGTACCATCAGACGAGTAGGAAACCTTATACATATTCATATCTCCTTCAAGAGTTTACATTCTTACGAGCATTACTCTTTGCGGTTCCGAGGTAAGAAGCGAGCCTATCTCGGAACCGCCTACACTCTCTGGCTTCCTTGAGAAAGCCATTGCGGACAGCTAGCCAATGATCAAGAGCCGCCCGATTGAGAGAGCTCTGCAGCTGCTCGATCGTCGGACGGGGATCATTCTCTGGTCTATCCTTCATAATAGAGATATTATAACCCAGATACTACCTGAAGTCAACAAGAGTTTTGTAATGAATTATATATTCTTATCGTTCCATATCCTGAATCCATTGCTGATATTCCCAGTTGTTCCAGGAAGGATCATTCGGAGGAGGACCTACCCAACCTCCTGCACGACCGTCATCATATGGCGCTCTTCGTGAAGGAGTAATGGGTAGAGACTTTGTCTCTGGGGATTTTCTTTGAGACTTCTTCTCAGTCATATCAGTTTCATCTCCACTAGAGCAACTTCAAGCATTAGCATGGCAATCTGCCTGTTTGTATGTTCTGATCTTCCGTAAGAGCACTCAGCAATAGTATCGGTAGGGATATGAGTGATTCTAATGTAGGTCGAAGGAGAACCGGCATGCTGACCACCAGGTCGTTGAGCACTTTTAGTTTGAACATATAAGCGCTCGACTTTGCAGTCAGCATGCCAATCCGCCATCAGATTAGTCCTGAGCTCGACGGAACCCCTCGGCGACGTATTCACGCTGACGACGAATCTCATACTTCCCAGGAGGGACGAGCAGAGTCTCGTGGGTGTCGAATCTCCGGAGATGGTTGATCTCGGTAGGAGCCTCTACATTCAGAAAGAGCTTGTAGAGGTCGACTTCCTTAACACCGGCAGGCTTATAGGCCTGAACACGATCGGCGACCATCACGTGGTTGTGACCGGTCTCGGAGTGTGCCACGACGTGGACACCATTGACTGCATCGACTGGTTCAACACTAGCCATATCGATATCACTGATACGACGGATGATGAAGTCACCCTGAGCAGCCATCTTAGTAAAAGTACGCATTGTATATCTCCTTTTCGATTACGAATTTACTATATCACATACTAATTTATAAGTCAAGGTATATTTAGGTTCGCACCTCGATATCACGGAGCTCTTCCGGGTCCATACCAAAAGTCCAGGCATTACTTTCCAGTGCAGTCTTCATATCGGGAGGAACCGGGATGGCAAACTCACGACCAGTACCACAAAGAACCTTAAGGAACTTCTCTCGACCAATCTCGGGAATGTTAACTTCAAGAAGAGTACCGATCATAGGATCTTCATCCTCATCGATCACCTTCGCATCCAGTTCCTTGAGGATGTTGACCCAACCCAGGATCTCACATGCAGCACGACGCTGTTCGGTGTTTTCCCAGTTAAGGGCCATGGATGGAGTAAGAGAAGCCTTATTCTGGATCCATTCGCGGGGGATACGAACACCATGCCAGGAATAGACGGTGAATCCATCAGGATACAGGATGGCAGGACCATTCTCGCAGTGCAGTCGATTCTGATCATCCATCTTGATAACAGATGGGCGATCCATCACGATAGCGATCTCACGAGAGCAGTAGATCCATCCACAGGTCTTAGCGACCTCGAATAGAGGCTTTACCGACTCGATGTTCTTGACATCAGTCTCGTTGAGGAAGAAGTCATAGAAGCCGAGCCAGCCAGCCTCATGCTGAGAATACACCATACCGGCAAAGAACGATGACGCATCGGCCTTACCACCACGTCGAACGTACTCGGCATACCCAGCCTTAGGTCCTGCGACAAACACGACCTCAGGTGCTTCTAGACCACCGTTCTTGTACATACCGACAACGGCTGGAGTAGCCACGACAGGATCGACACGATCAGTGCAGAGTCCGATGGTAAGCCACTTATCGACGTAGTGCGGCATCATACGTTCTTGTTCGGGAGAAAGCTTCTCAAGCATCGATGTATTTCCTTTCATCATCAATAAAGTCATTATAACATATGGAGAGAATATGTCAACCTTTTATTTTTATGTCACTTACCAAATATTCCGATAAGAAGAAGTGTTGTAAGATACAACGTTCCTGCGTAAATTGCCCACCAACGAGAGTTACTCATGGCTCTATTCCTACTTCAATCAATGTATGGACTTCTTTAAGCGCATATTCTTTAGCATCAGAGAGAGATAAAGCTGCCCTTAAGCGTATACCTTGATGCATTACCATCCACATAATAGGTGCGTGACGTGCACACCGCTCAATAGTAATACTTGTGGAATTGAGTCGCAAGACACCTGGTGATTGGATTAACCAGGGATTTTCAGTATTCCAAGCATCACTCATCGCCCGCCTCCTGCGAGAGCGGCGCGGATAGCAGCCGCGATGTGCAGCCGGGTTCCCTTCCGCGCTCGGTCAATCGCAGTCTCTGTCTCTTGCCATGAGGGCGGGTCCGCAATCCTCGCCGCTCGCTCCATCCCTGCACGATAACCCTCGGCAAATGCCGCGTTGATCGCCCTGTCTCTTTCGGTGCCGGGCAGTGTTGTGCAACTCATGGCTTCATCTCCTTCGCCTTGGCGCGGATGGCGGCGGCGATGTCGCCTGCCTCACATGCCGCGTCAAACAGGGACGCCGAAGCATCGGTATCGGCCTCGGGTGATCGCGCCGCCGCTTCGTGTCTTGCGCGCCTGCTGTCCGCGATCCGCGCCGCCTGCTCCATCCCCTCGCGCTTGGCCTGCGCCAGCGCGGCGGCGAGGGCGTCGGTGGGGGTGGGCACGGCACGCATCCGTTCGACCAGCGCGTCTAAAGCGTCGGCTGCCGCGCAGCACTCGTTGAAGTGCCACGGGTCTTTGACCGCATAAGATGGGTCGGGCCGTTCGTAGGTTGCGCGTTCCTGCGCCATTTTTATCAAGGCCTCCCGCATCGCCACCGCCGCCGCTTCGACGCGGGCGGCGACGAACGGGGCGAGGGCGGCAATGGCTTCGTCGCGCTGTATTTCATATTCATCGGCTGCCTCTGTGGCTGCGCGTTCTGTTTTCCATGCCGCATCCCTCTCGGCGGCGAGGGCGCGGATTTGACCAATAGCAGTCAGAGCGCCAAGCCCTAGAAGGCGCGCAAGATTTGCACACTCTGCGTCTAGCGCCTCGGTGCTGGTATCGGTATTACTCATCTCAATCTCCTGTAAGTGCTTTACGTGCATTGAAACAATCTTGAAGAGTCAAAAGCCTGAACCCACCACGACCGGTGTAGAGTTCAATTTCTTTTGGGTCACGAGAGTTCTCATGTTCTAGATTAGGACCCCAGAACTTACGGGCCTCATCATCCAGATTGTTGGCATCATATGCATCGGCAATCTTCTTGAGAGGAAGAAGAGCCTCACGAAGAAGCCTATTCTCTTTGTCAATGTTCATCACATATACTTCCGACGGGTATTATCGGTGTTATAGAATCGTTCGGGATAGGGAGGGATTTCCCCATCGACGACATTGATACCGGGCAGAGAACCCTCGGGCACTTCATCGGGTCCGAGGTATCGGTAACCCTTGTAGTTACCGGACAGATGAAGAACATCCTCGATCATAGAGATCACCCCACGACGATAGTCATTGTTATGATCCTGATCATACTTGAGAGCGGTATTGGCAATGTTGACCAACTTTTCGATCTCAATGGTCTTGCGGGGCATGTCATCCATCTCCATAGACGGGATATCCGTCCTCATTTGATAGGATCATTATATCCCATATGGAGGTCAAAGTCAACAGGAGTTTTGTAGACTTATGTATTAAAGAGTATCTCTTTCGATCCTCTCTTGAAGTTCATCGTAGATCTTCAATCTACATTCAAAAACTACTAATTGATTAAATCTCTCGGCCGTGATTAACAACTATTTCACGAACCTTAATCGGTACTTGTCTCTCTAAATGATCCCATAGAATCGGATGTCGATAAAGAGTCAGTCTTACATCTCTAGAGATTTGTCTCATTACCGAAGCTTCTTATAATATTGTACATTCAACTGATCTGTAACATGGATCCAGACTTGACTCCACACTACATCAAATAGTGGATCTTGAATCTCTTTCGACAACTTATTCCGAATATAAGGATACTCTGGATCATTTGCAATAGTATTAAAGATATTAAGATCTGGTTTGATCCATAATTCATTAACGATATGATTCATCGATATTCCCATTCAGTTCAGGCTGTGACTTAAAGTCTTTCAGAGCAGATGGTGTGAGCCAAGGTTTGAGTCCTTTGGGTCGCATCTCCATCACAGCATCGTATAGATCGCCCTTAGAGATCATCTTCTTATCTTGTGTATTGATCCATCCTAGAACATCATTATATGCACCCCACTCGGCATTGCGGATCATCTGTTCGGTTATCTCGGTTCTACGGATGAGTTCCTTAGTTGCCAGATCACGAGCATCCTCATATGTCAAACCACCGAATCGATTCGGATCCCATAGACCATTCTCATTCCATCTATCCCAGACGATCAACCGATCTACTAGAGTAGAAACTGTCCACTCTTTAAGATATGGAGCAAATTGATCAATGTTGTTCATCGACGTCATCCAACATTTGTGTGCAGATCTGTATCTTAAGTTGTTGATGTGCTAGATGTGGAAATTCAGACCAAACTTGACGATCAACTTCAGGACTAACATGATTATAAATTTCATCAGCAAGCTGTGTTTTAGGAATCATTCTTGAGACTCGATAATTGATACTCATCGACATTCTTCCCATGCATGACCTTTGATATGAATATAGACTGAGTCACTGACTACAATACTAGTGGTTGTCCAGACTTCTAGTAAAGGTATGTTGAATACACTATTTGAGATTTGACCAGTTAGGTCGACAAAACATTGATCATATATCTTATCGATTAGTTGTTTATTGATCTTATCGTTCATCGATATCTGCCTCTAGTTGATTCATAATGTCGTCATGAATAACAAAAAAAATATTTTTAATCATGATCGATATAATGTCGCATCTAAGTTTAAGTGATACTTGTTTTTCAAGTTTAATATAAGATATATCAAGAATGTCATTGAAATTCATCGTCATTCAATCCTAAATTGATTCTCTACTGGGAACTTAATATTGATCATAGGTCGAAGTATCCTATTCAGAACATGGACTCTTACCTTAGCCTCATTTTCAAAGCCTATCTGATCACGAATATTCGGCCAATCTAGTGCATCCCAGAGTTGAGACCCATTTTGATCATTGATGTTCATCGGCATCTTTTCTTAGTTGAGTTTTGATATTGTTACGAATAACATCGGTAAAGATTTCAACCTTCAATGACATAACCTTTTGTCGAACTCTAAATTTAGATTGTTCATGGATCTTAGAGTAGGCTGCATCAAGAGTATCAAAGAACATTGATATCATCCCAAGCTTGACTATTAGTATGTCTTTGGACTTGATCCCAAATATAGAGAGTAGTGTTATCCATGTATAAGTAGACTATATCAAGTACTTGATTTGAAGACTGACAGGAAACTTTGCCTTGGGCTTCGATACATGGTCTATCCCAGATTTCAGTAAATACCTGATCATTAATGTCCACGGATATCATTCCACAATTGACCATAGACATGATTCCTAACATCATGAACTTGAGTATTGACTTGGATCATAACAAGACTATTGACTCGATCACCAACAAGAACTCTAACTTGATTCCAGACTTGATTACAGACATGAAGTCGAGTATTGTCTCTGACATGACTTAGAATCTTATCACCATTCTCCATCGACGTTATCCCATATTTGATGATAGGTATAGAGCCACAATGGGGTTTTAACGTGTTCATTAATCGTGTCATGGACACGATCAACTAGTTGATCATTGGCTTGATCTGTGACATTATTCATGATCTTACCTGAGATCTGACTCCAGACCTCCAAGTCAACCCAATCATTAACGTTCATTCATATCATTCCATATTTGGTCATTAATTTCAATCTTAAGATTAAAAATTGGAGCCCTAACTGTCGATGAGAATTTTTGATCGACTAACCATTCTGACCGACACAATACTCGATTTAAAAGTTTACTCTTGATTTTATACCAGACTTGAGCATTAACTTCTTCTTTGATTCTCATCTAGATCATCCCAGAATTGGTCATAGACCTGTTGCCAGACTTGTTCTATAGCCACATCATAGACCAGATTGTAGACTACACCCATGGCTTGAGACCAGGCTTGAGACATGATCTGATTTATCATCTGATGATAGACTTGAGTATCTACTTGATCCCAGGATTGAGTATCGACTTGATCATTAACATTCATTGAGGTCATCCTTAAGTTCACCTAAGGTTTGAACCTGAACTTGGTCTCGGACTTGATTCCATACCTCAAAGGCCAACATATGCCAAGCATGCTCCCATCTCTTTCTTCCGATCTGAGAACAACTCTGAGTATAGACCTGCTGCTCTGTCTTATCCCAGACAAGGAAACTAATATCATTCATGATCTGATTATCCATAGAGACATTATATCCTATCATGGCGTAGAAGTAAACAAGAAAAGGCCTATTGTAGGGAATACCCTGCTATCTCTATAGTCAACTTGTTTCTGATGGCCCTGGTAAAGTGTTCCCATGACTGGGCCTCGATCAGGAACCCATCCGGAGTCACTACGTTGTCCCTATAGAAGTCGGTGACGTCTGGTTCCATGTTGATGATGGTAAGACCGTTGATGGTGATACCTGCCTCCGCTGCCTCGTCTCGAGCCTCGGAGGGGTTGCCGTAGAACTCCTTGCCGTCGCCCGAGATGTCTATCAACATCCTATCTGCTTCACATGGAGCAGTCTGAAACAGACTAGAAGAGTACCGAATAGCCTGAGATATCCTAGTATCCCCACTGTCTACTATCGACTGTCTAGTGACTCCACGAAGTCGAGTGGCAAACGACACAGCGTCCCTCTCGGATTGGATCAGTATCCAGTCTACTACCTGAGCAGAACTGGTACCCCAATATACTGCCGTGATAGCAATAGGAGCTTCCGGACCTATACTGGCTAGTACCCGATCGTTAAGGATGGCGTCCGCAGTAGCATTCCTTTGAAGCTCAAAGTTCTGAGCGGTTACCGACAACGATATATCCATTGCCAGGACTAAAGCTAGAGAACAATTAGTCATTGGAGACTCGAGCTCGAAGTTGCTTCAGGATACGTTCCTTCCGATCATACTCACGACCCTTGCCGTTGCTGTAGAAGAAGTCGTCGGACATCTCATCGCCATACCGAGCCTTCTTCAACCTGACAATAGCATCGTCTACCATCTCCAGGGTGTACTTGATGTTCTCGTCCTTGTGTTCCTTGGCATAAGCCAGGGCATCATTGATGTTATCGAAGTCCTTAAACCCGTTATAGCCGAAGTCCTCACCCAGAGGAGAATAGAACGACACATGAAACTTGTTTGCCTTCCAGTAGTCGTTCCAGGTAACGATGCCAAAGGCTCGGTTACCGTCGAACAGCTGCCAGGTCCGACCCCAGGTATAGCCATCCTTGGCGGTGTGCTTGACCATGATCTTGGCTACGCAGGTCATGTCTATATCCTCAGACTCGCGAGAAGGGAGAGGTGTCACGGAATTCGACCGAGTAGGTATCTGGAAGGTTTTCCTCCAGGGTATCGACCAGTTCAAGGGCGACGTCATAGTCATCTCGACGGTGTTGTTCGACGACCATCCGACCCTTACGGACGATGACAAGGTACCTCATATCTAGATCCTATCCATTGGTTTATGAGTAGATTATAACCTAACCAGCCGACCAAGTCAACAGGAGTTTTGTAGACTTTTGTCATCAATGCCATTATACACCTGATCTATGACTTGGTTTTTGAGTTGACTCTCGATCTGAGCCCGTATACGAGACTGAACTTGTGTCATGGCTTCAGACCAGACTTGACCTGGGGATTGATGCCTAATCTCAGAATTAGTATCTATCATATGATAGATCTTTATCTCATTCTTGACTTGATCATTAATGTCCATCGATGATATCATCCAGAACTTGATCTTGGACTTGACCCCGGACTTGACCCCAGACTTGACTCCGGACTCGATCATAGACTTGACTCCGGAGTTGATCACCAACTTGATCCCGGACTTGATTCCAGACTTGACTCCGGACTTGAGTCGGCACTTGATACCAGACTTGACTCCGGACTCGATTATTAATGTACATGGATATGATTCCAGACTTGATTCCGGACTTGATCACCAACTTGACTCCGGACTTGATCCCGGACTCGATATTTAACGTCCATCGATATCATCCTGAACTTGATCTTGGACTTGATTATTAAAGTCCATCGATATCATCCTGAACTTGATCCCGGACCTGGTCCCGGGCCTGGTCCCGGACTTGACCCCGGACTTGACCCCAGACTTGACTCCGGACTCGATCATAGACTTGACTCCGGACTTGACTCCGGACTCGATCCCAGACTCGACTTTCGACTTGATTCCAGACTTGAATCAAGACTTGATTCCGGACTTGATCAAATACTTGATCGTCAACTTGATCCCGGACTCGATATTTAACGTCCATCGTTATCATCCCTAATTTGATCATAGACTTGACCCCGGACTCGATCATAGACTTGACTCCAGAGTTGATCACCAACTTGACACCAGACTTGATTCCAGACTTGATCGCTAACTTGACTCCGGACTCGATCATAGACTTGACTCCGGACTTGACTCCGGACTCGATCCCAGACTCGACTTTCGACTTGATTCCAGACTTGACTTAGAAATCGATCAAATATTTTACTAAAGACTTGTTCTTTAACACTGATCATATGCATTTTCAACCAAACCTAGAGGAACGAACCGTCTCTTTCTCAAACTCATCTAGCCAATCTACATCGATACCCAGTGATAGAGCCAGGAACCTATACCTACGAACAACGGCCCTCAACTCGGACTTATTAGCCCGGTCGAGAGTCACATCGATATCACGACCCTTCTCGAAATCAGAGAGGGCCTGATAGGTACCGTCAAACTGTTCTAGGCTTCGATGGAACGCCTTAAGCGCTCTAGCCGACTTATCGTCCATGACAGATACCCTTATCGATAAAAACTGTTCGTCTCAAACTTAGCAAGAGCAAGTTCTAGATCAAAGCGCTCATCGTCAGTGATAGACCCATCATGATAGGAATTTACCAGAGTCCGATAGTAGGCATAGTCGATGAGTCTACCAGTTCGGATCGAGGTAACGATATCTTGGATCATGTGACTATTCCTTAAAGTCCCGATTTGATCTGATTAATCGGCACCCATCTAGCATCAGATGTGACTTTATTACCATCTGAATTGATGGGAACAATCAATGCACAAGCCTGATTAACCAACCGACCAAATATCGGAGAACCTAATTTCGACAGTTCCCAAGACGAAAATCTCAGCTGGGCCGATTTCTCACTCGAGGTCTTTGCTACCCAGTCGATCATATCAGTCTTCCCACTCTTCCCTATATGTGACCTGATAGGAGCCGTCGTCCTGAACCAGGATGGAGACGATGTCATAGTCACCGTTGAGGTAGAACAGAAGGTCCTCGGTGGTGTTTGCGAAGCCGATGAAGGTCATATCCATCTCCTTTGATCGGGATTCCCGATCTCTTGATCATGTAGACATTATAACCTAACCAGCCGACCAAGTCAACAACTTTAATGTAATGACTTGTATACCTATTGTAAGGTTATGTCATCTCAAACTTGATCTAAAACTGAATTCCGGACTTGATCAATTGTTTGATCCCCGACTTGAATCTCGACTTGAGCCCCGACTTGAGCCCTGACTTGAGCCCAGATTTGATCCCAGACTTTATCCCAGACTTGAGCCCTGACTTGAGCCCAGATTTGATCCCGGATTTGAATCTCGACTTGAATCCAGATACGTTCATTAATGTCCATCAGATGTCATCCCAGATTTGATTCCAGACTTTATCCCAGACTTGATTATAGACTTGATTATTGACTTTAATTCCTACTTGATTCCAGACTTGAGTCCTAATTTGAATACCGATTTGAACCCTGACTTTATTCCCGACTTTATTACTGACTTGATTATTAATGTCCATCAGATGTCATCTCGAACTTGATTACCGTGGACCAGTATTGCGTACCTTGACTCGAGCTGTAACACATTGACTGTCCTTGTCGATATGTAGTACCACATCTCGACATCCGGCGGTAAATCCTTCCTTACCTACAGCAAGGGTAGCAGCCTTTGCCAAGAGTTCGGCAATGTCAGTATGGCTGAACTCTACGATAATATCGGGCATGGGATTTTTAGACCTTCACCTTGTCAGGAGCAACAGACCGTAGAGCGTATGCCAGCTGATCCTGCAGGACCTTGAGTCCTTCCTCAGGAAGATGGTGATGGAGGGACATAATCACACCCTCCAGTCGACCGATCAGTCCAGAGTAGGCCTGGCGGTAGACATCATGGTGCTCAAAGGAGCCGTATTCAAACTGAGACGATTCGGTCTTGGCGTTGTCCTGGACGGCATCCCAGATCATGTCGAGAGTAAAAGAGAGTTCAGAGCGCGTCATGGTATCCATTCCCTTGTTCATGAGTAGATTATAACCCAAGATGGGGCTAGAGTCAACAACTTTAATGTAATGACTTGTCGACCGAATGTAAGGTTATGTTACTCCTCGTTGGGCTCTGGTTCATTATCACAATCAAACATGTCCTCAATAAGTTCATGCAGGGCCTCCTCGACGTCTCCACGCCTCAGGCCCTTTTCTAGGTACTCCTGCACAAGTTCATCGGCTTGCTTGAAGAACTCGGCCTGCATGTCACTGGTGGGAAAATCCATGATATATACCTTTCCTATTACTAATTTGTTTTTGTCTGATTATCGACTGTAGTAATGACTGTAACTCTTTTGAAGGTTCTCGAAGCGAGTTATCCATTCAAGGTTAGAGGGATGATAGTTCGTTGCGTCATGGTCAATATGGTTGACTTCCATAAGCTGCATAATCAGTCTACGTTCTGCGTCATTCAAGCGCTTCCATGTAGACTTGCGGAAACCATTTGGAAGAGGAATTTTAATTAGAGTCTCAGCAACAATCCTATGTACCTTAAAAGTCCTACGAGAATTAAGGATTTGAAGTGTAACTGATGGATACTTGACTTTGGCTAAAGTCTGATTAGGAACATACGGATTCATCATTCGGAAATCGTCACGCTTTGTGGACCAGATATTACCATCAGCATCGACCCTATAACCAGGGAGTTCTTGGCCCTGGAAGATTGCCGGCTTGGTGCGAATTTTAGACTTAGACATGTTACTCTCCCTTAAGGATCATAAGGACAGCACGGGCCATAGAAGTATGCCCATCTGAAACGCCATTCAGTTCCTTGGGTGTCAGAGTCCTATCGGTCATCCTTACGATCCCTTCACGAAATCTTCTGCAGCACCGTCCGAATAATCCTCATCGGGATTATCCTCGATCGACCAGGCCGAAGCCAAGTTTCCTGCCAGTTCCATATCACAGCCATAGTCGACGGCTTCATCGATATCACTGAAAGGACCGTAGACATGGCCGAAGCCATCCTTCACCCAGAAAAGAGTTTCGTTTGCCATCTTGGCTTCCTCTCAATCGTTATGGTGCGTGATCATGTGGGTCTCGGTATCGAGGATGTGCCACCATTCACACTGGTCGTCACCCGGCGCCAGGCAGGCCTTGGCAGCGGCATAGGCGTCACCGAACGTGGTGAAGGACCCGATGAAATCATGCATCCCACCCTGGGGGTAGAAGTCACAGCCGGCGAAGAGGAAGAAGCGGTTCATGTCTATCTCCATTTGATATAAGGATTATACACCAGGAGCCAGGTAGAGTCAACAGGAGATTTGTCGACTTATGTCAGGCGGCGGACTCGGTCGATGATCTCTGCCACCGCATCGGCCTTGAGCCAGCCAGCCACTTCATGGTCGGTATAGTCCGGGCAGACCACACCCGTAACAAACTTACCGGCAGGGTCGAACACAGCCACCTCGGCCGAGGCAGCATCGGAAGGCACCTTGCCTGACTCGGAATAAGTACCGGGACCCCACTGGACGGAAACCTCGTAGCCGTTGTCGAACGTCAGGGTGAAGCCGGCACGGTGCGGGACAAATTCAGGCGTGGAACGGAACATGTCGGTATCCTTCATTTGATATAAGGATTATACACCAGGAGCCAGGTAGAGTCAACGACTGAATTGTAGACTTTAGTCGACCAATTGTAATGAGTTGTAATCAGGATATGGGTGCTAAGTCAGTTATCACGGAGGACCTGATCCGAGTATAACTTAAATCCTTAATGATCTCAATGGTTTAGAGTATACCTCTCAAATTCTAGAAAGTCAATGATCTTAATGGTTTAGGCTCAAAACATCGTTTCTCAACGACCTAAGCCATCCCAAGGGTATATTCCCACCTCTAACACGCTTAAAACGACCGAGAGTCGTTAGACTCGACTAGAGTTGCTATCGACGTTATCCTGTCTTAATAAGATAAAAAATAAGGCGGCACCATATAGGCACCGCCTCTGAGTTTGACCAGATTAATTAAAGACTACTTACAAGTCACAACCCGTGCGGTAGCCTTCCAGTTGCCACCACGCTTGCGATAGGTGGCAATCTTCTGGGCCTCACGGAGAGAAAGCTTCCGCATCCGATCCTGGTTGTCTACAATGAAGTCAACCACCTCATCCGATTCCGTGACCGAAAGGCCCATACGGGTCAGAAGGCCCTTCCGAACCACCTGCTTGATGCGCACCACATAGTCACGCTTGGACCGCATAGACAGATCCACATAGTGTGCACGAGACATCATAGCCTCGAGGTGCGGAGCCAAGCGATGACCGCGATCGATCCAGGTATCGAAGTCGATGTTTGACAGGAAGATGATAGACCCTTCGAAGTCGAAAGAGCGAGGCAGAAGGTCACCGGCATCATCCACCATATTGGTTTCTGCCAGATAGGACACACGGCGACGATCAGAGGTGTCACACACTGCCTTGAGCATATTCAGCGACACGTCATCGTTGAAGATGGAGTCGGCGTCATCAAACACGATGACCTGACCCTTGGCACGGTATTCCCAGAGCATCTTGTAGAGACCAGTCGGACGGACATAGCCCTTGATGACGATGTGCTTGACGCCCTCAGGGTCCCAGGCAGCCAGGAGCTCTTCGGTGGTGTAGGACTTCCCGAGACCACCAGGACCCGATCCGATGACAGCACGGGCGTCACCCGAGAGGGCAAGGCCGACCATGTCCTCGAGGACCTCGAACCGTTCGCCGATGCGGGTCTCGATTTCGGCATCGGTCTCGTGAACCACGGGCACCTGGGCCTGGGCGATCATGGTCGCCTGCAGGGCCTTCTTGGTGTTCTTCCGGTCATAAACTCCGCGAGGCATCTGGTCTATCTCCATTCCGTTTTGATGATAGGATTATACACCGGGACGACGGTAGAGTCAACAGGAGTTTTGTAATGAGTTGTAAGGTTTACCCTCGGTACCAGATCAGATCATCACCGTTATGGATCTCCACCGAGCGACTACCACCCTGACGGAGCCACCGCAGGGCTTCCTTCATGGCCTTGTCCTTGGTCTCCAGGGACCAACAGAACCGAAACTTACCATTCGCATATGCTGTAAGGGTCACTTTGTATTCCTTCTCCATGGTTATACTCTATCAGGTCTGAAAGTTATGTCAACCATTATTTTATTGTTGACAGTGACATTGGATGGTGGTATAATCCTCTATGAGGTAAACAAGAATAATTGTTTAATATGCTCTATAGTACAAACAAGGCAAAGAAACCAATAACACCAAGCACAGTCATGAACAAGATGAACTCCATAACCTTGATGAAAGCATTGGTCATTGGTTTATTCTCCCTCATCCAGAAGATCACACTGTGCCACATCTACCCGAAGTTCATCCAGTCCAGCCACAATGGCGGCAATACGGGCTTCGATGCTGAATGAGCATCCCATGCTCGAGAGGATTGCCAGAGCCTTATCCAGAGAGGCAGCGGCATCGTCGATGGCGATCACGGCGTCAGTGCGGTTGGTCATGTTCATCTCCATTTGATAGATAGATTATACGCCAAGAACCAGGATAAGTCAACGACTGAATTGTAATTAATTGTCGAGGGCTTCGGCACCGAGCCAGAAGGTCATGCTCTTCCAACTCCGAAGGTCATGAGTCCGAAACGTCTTACCCTTCTTGCCGTAGGCATATTCTGAAACGTAACCTTCGAACACCGAATCGACACCGTCACGACCAAGGTACTCCGCCAGATGGGTATACCCACCGGTCAGTCCGATCTTGGGGTAGGGCTTCCGAGTCTTGGTCATGTTCATCTCCATTTGATAGGTAGATTATACGCCAGGAATCAGACAGAGTCAACAGGAAATTTGTAGACTTATGTAATAAGTTTGTAATGAGTTGTAATCAGGAATAGGTCAATGGTTATGACCTATCTAAACCCAAAAATATATGGAACTTACAGTAACTCAGGATAGGTTTAAATCCGTGGAGTTGCTAAACCATTGAGTTTGTTATATCTTTTTAAATACCAAGTTAAACTAAAAATCTAATGATCTCAATGGTTTAGACTAAAAACATCGTTTCTCGGTCGTCTAAGTACCGCTAGAGGTATATTCCCACCGTTGGTACGACTTAAACGACCGAGAGTCGTTAGACTTGATTAGAGTAGTTCCTTACCCTGCTTTTCGTTCTGCCATAATCTCCTGGGCAAACTTGGTATCACGTTCAATGATATGCAGCAGGGCTTCCTTCTGCTCTTCGGTAAGTTTTAGACGACAGTCCATAACAAGACTACCGATTAATGATGTCAACCACCCGACAGCATAGGAATCATGTTGGTGTTGTTGAAGAGTATTCAACAGGCGACCAATGGCCATATCAATGGGATCACGAGTCATGATTTCAGTCCTCATCCTGGATTTCATCTTCATCTTCATAGAACAGAGCATCCTGAAGGTCATTAGCCAGGACCATCTCCTTGACATCAGACTCTGACAGCCACATGACCAGAGTCTGAATCAGCATGTCCCGATTGATGATACCTTCATCCACAGCTTCGAGCAGACGGTTGGTGTAGGTGCGAGTCTGAAACATATCCATCTCCATTTTCCTCATCATGGTTAGATTATACGCCAGACACCTCTGGAAGTCAACCAGAGTTTTGTAATGAGTTGTATCAGTGACCCCGACCGACCTTGCGGAGGGACACCTTGAAGGCACCGTCGCTGTCACGGATGCTGAAGCGGACCTGGACACCCTCGTCCTTGGCGGCGGCACGAATGGCGGTGAAGGAAA
>Ga0209229_10000302_pt1 | contig 19782 bp, 21 predicted proteins | sample SanBayMetagenome_FD_187466 | JGI IMG/M metagenome (GOLD analysis project Ga0209229, IMG submission 187466) | Freshwater and sediment microbial communities from dead zone in Sandusky Bay, Ohio, USA (SPAdes) (version 2) | ecosystem: Environmental > Aquatic > Freshwater > Lentic > Sediment... | reverse complement strand
CACGGTACGTGCGAGTTAATGTGCGAGTTAACTTGCGAGTTAACTCGCAAGTTGACTTGCATACAATAAACGTGCGAGTTCAACTTGCAAGTTCACTTGAATCGGTTACTGGCAAATCTACTGGCATGCAACGAACCCCATCCGGTCCTGGGAATCAAGATGGCGGCCCCCATAGAAGCCGCCATCTTGAATTGGCGGCGGAATGAAACCAAGGGAAATCAAAAAAAGAGGACATTCGTGTTTTTATTCAAAACGACACAGCAGAAAATGGACATTCATGTATGCCATTCAAAAAATGGCTACCACTCAAGGAACATTGAAAAAAATGTGCATCAAACTTTTGAATAAGAACCATTCAATAAAAAACAAGTATAAAAAAAGTATTAAAAAAGTTAAGGCAGAATATATATGTATATATATGCATATAGAGAATTGTCAATTTGTTCAAAAAAATCATGGAAATTGTAATACACAAACGGCAGGGAACAAAAACAACACATATATGCGTCACAAACACGTCACGACAATGGGTCAATTTCGGCGACCGGATGATGCTTGACAACACTTCAAACTTTCAAAAGCCTGTTATTCAATATATCATAAAATGTTTCAGTTTGGCAACGAATACGTTTGAATAACCAAAAAATCTGACAAAAGGAAAGAAACTTCAAAATTTCTGAAAAGGCGATGCCTTTATCGAATATTGAAACAAAGATACAGCTCATTGAAGAGGTCAGTTTTGAGTTTTGACATCAAACAAATTCCTCGTAATTGAATGTCAGTGTCACAAGTATGTATATATATATATATATATGCATATAGAGAATTGTCAATTTGAAAAAAAAAACAATTCTGGAAATTGTAATACACAAACGGCAGGGAACAAAAACTACACATACTCGTATATGCAACACAAACACGTCACGACAAGGAGTCAATTCCAGCAAGAGAATGATGCTTGACAACACTTCAAACTTTTTAAAGCTTGTTATTCAATATATCATTCAATATTTCAGTTTTGCCACGAATACGTTTGAATAACTAAAAAAATCTTACAAAAGGAAACAAAGTTCAGAATTTCTGATAAGGCAATGCCTTTATGGAATGTTGAAACAAAGATAAAGCTCATTGAAGAGATCAGTTTTCACTACTAACAATTTCCACGTAATTGAATCTCAGTGTCACAAGTCTCACAGGAATTCAAAAACAATCTCAGAGCAAAAAAAGTTTTCGAAAGCAGCAGGAAAAAAATCCTCAACTATGCACGCTATGTGGATGCTCTCCCTCCGGTTATTCACCCTTCACGGCCCATTCAAGCCAGGCGACTTGTTCCTGATTGTGGAGAAAACATATTCATAGGGCTGGGGCTGATCGCCATTCTCCATGCCTTTTTCGAACGCCTCGTGCCATTGCATCAGGTTCTTGGTGTTCACGTATTTCGAATTTTCAAGGAAGATCTGAAGGGGGTGCCTGCAAAGAAATTTTTCAAGGAAAACGTGTAATAAGCATGGAAGAAATACGCCAGATTAGGGAAGACATAGGTACAAAATAATGTCATGAATCCACTCAGAATAATTTTCAACCCGGAAACTCACAAAATCTTTGGGTTCCATTCAACGTCCAGTGTCTTGACAAACAGCTCGCTGAAGTTTCTCAAACTGGAAAAGCGCCCTTCCATCCAGACTATTTTTCGTCCCACTGACTCATCGTCTTGATTCGCAGCTATCTTTGGTGAATCCTCTCCTTTTATGCGAATGTGGCTCCTCTGTGAACACATGAAAGATAGTGGAATGTTTTATCATATTATGAACATGAGCAATTTGCACAAAATATTCAGGAAAAGAAACAATTCATTCTTTTATCAATTTTGAAAAGAAAATATCTTCACCTTGACAAAGGGTGCATGAATGAAGAGTCGTGGGGTCACAAGATATGTCAGCATCACCCTGGCCCTCGAACCAATATCCGATGGCTCATCTGCCAATCTAGTCTTGAAATAGGTGACCTGATTGAAAATGAACACATAGTCTATAGCCCGGTCAAAAATTTCCATTTCCGACATCGCGTTTGGAATGAGGAGTATGAAAATTGGAAATATTGAAAATTTCAAAAAAGAATTGAACGAAAACCATCATTTACTGACATAGCGGTCGAACTTAGTCTTCTTCGTTGACATGCGAAAAAAGTCCGCCCTCTCATCATCTGTCAAAATCGACTGGTAGTCCGGCAGTGAATCACTCCACATGCTGGTGTCCCATTTCTTCAACATTTCGAAGCTATCGAAGGGGAGGGAATCGCCGTAGAGCAATGGAATGGGAATAATCTCTGTGCCTGTGAAAAAAACATTTGCATCATTCCGAAAGTCAATTTTCTTTCAAATCTGGTCAAAGAAATATCAAATACACATGATCTTATACAATGACGGATATCAATGCTAATTGGCATATTGCAAAGACAGGTGGACATCTTACACTGCTTCTTCGTGGTTTTCCACTCGTATGGATAAACGATTGGGACTGCTCCATTTTTTCCATAGCTCCTCTCCGTGTTCAGTCCACAGCTGCGGTTCGAGAAAACGTTCTTCCTTTTCAAAATATTAGCCATACCTGCGAAAGAATAAATGCTTGTCAAAATTAACATTTTTTCGTCTCATTCGCACATGTGCACCCAGAAATAACCAAACAATATTCCAAACGAAATTTTTAACGCCAAAGAAATTTATAATTGTGCTGCATATTTTTCAAAATATTTGAAAATGAATTGGCCAACGACGCATTGCTTCTGGAAAGCCAAAAAATGAATCAAAAAAAAAAAACCTGCATTCACCAACCTCGCGCGTTTCCACTGGGGCACTCCAGCACAGTTTCAACAGTAAAGAATGCTCATTGGATTTTAACGTTGATAGTTTTCCTTCATATACTGGCTTTAACGATTTTCAATTTCTTTTTGATTCCAAATAGCAATCCACCTGTTCAACAAAATGCGAAAAATTCAATGAGACGAAATCATACTGCAAGGTTAATGACTCAAAGATTCAAAAATCTTTCACAATTAGGTTACGAACAGTTATTTCAAATCAGGAAATGAAGAACGAACAAAATTTGGAATACACAAAAATAAAATGTGTTGAAATGTCAAAACTTACTGTTTGCGCATGCAAAGAATTTTATGCACAAGAAAATAATCTTTTGCAACGTCGACTATGTGCTCGATCGAAAGTCTGACCAAAAAAGCCTTCTTTTGGTGAAAATCGATTGATAACCTCCAGTTATTTGCTTCACGTTTGAAAGGCTGCAGGAAATAAAAATGTCACTATTGAATTCAAAAAAGGAAGTATAGGGAAAAAAATCTCAAAAAGTATACTCTTTCACCGAGGCAATTCTTTCTTACAGACTCAGGGGCTTGAACATTTTTCTCAGCATTCGATTGAGTTGTGTGGAATGATTCAGGAATAGTATTTACACAAAACACTCCAAAATAATTGAATCAACGGAAGCAAATCAACAGCACATGGAGAAAAGACAACCACAACATAACATAGGACGGCAGTTCATCAAAGCCGTACTGTAAGTTAGAGTCCTGCATTGATTGATTTAGCAATGGTGTGTATTCAAATTTTTCAGATCAGGTCGAATGAAATCTCTATGGATAGAGCTCGTCGAGCTGACCCCAATTCCAGAATAGCAGACTCAGATGTTGCTCCGTTGCATGAGGACACATGAGGGGGTGAGTCAGGTACAATTTTTCCCTCCCGTCTTCCCATACTGTTTCTATAGGTACTGCTCGGCACGAACTTCAAAAATCAATTTCTCGGCAACGGAGCAACATTTGAGTCTGCCATTCTGGAATTGGGGTCAGCTCAACGAGCTATATCGATAGAGATGTCGTTCGACCTGATCTGAGAAATTTGAATACACCCCATTAGCATCTTTAGTGCTTCACTGTGTGTCCATGAATAAGATAAATTCGTTTCAAGGGGAGCATTGAAGATGACAAGACTATATCCAAACAGGCAAAAAGCACAACCATTCCGAGAAAAAGGATATGATTCAGGAATTCAAATGACGTCGTCTGTCCCTCAGATTATTTTTAAATGTGGGTTCTCATCGCTGTCCTCACAGTCCGCGTCCGAACTGCAATTTTCCATATGCGGAGGGAGTCTGCCTTGCTTCGTGAGAAAATCCCAGTCCAGATTATGCCTATGCTGCATGTCCTTGGCGGTTTGTTCCAGAGTCTTCACCCATGCCTCGCATTTGTTCTGGTCTTGAATTAACCTACAAACAAGGATTGTTCAGTTCAAGTTTAGCCGGGTTTGTGTGACTGGGACAAGATTCCGCATGAATGACAGATATCTCAAAAATCAATCCCGTCGCCCCAAAAATGCCAATCGGAAACTATTTTGAACCGTCATACCGGTAATGAATTCATGTGCTCCGAATTCTACACAATTTTTCTTTCATTCATAAAAATGAGGCAATGATTTTTCCAAATCCAAAATCAAACCACCAAAAATTAATAATCATTGAAATTCATTTCTGATCACATTTTGAAGATTTTTCTATCAAATGCATGAAGGAAAGATACTCACTTATTATCCAATTCTCTTCTTTGTGCCAAAAGCGACTTGCAGTCTTCTTCCTTGGCCTCTTTCCTGGCCAAAAGTGCAGCCCTGCTGATGGTCCAAGCTTCAATTTCCCGGCGGACCAATTCTTGGTACTCTAACTCGGCCTCAAAAGATTTTTGCAATTCCTCGTCTGTGGGATGCCATGGTCTGTGGGAGAAAAATTTTCCAAAGTATCTTGATCATCATTCACCTATTCATGACAAAAAAATCAGATATGTCACTAAGAATTGTTCAAATTTTGGGTTTATGAAACTCACGAAATGGACTCCCCGGACATGCGTCGAGCCTCGAATAGCTTGTGGGAATTGAACCGCATATTCATAGAACGCCGGGCTGCATAAATTTTCTTTTCAATTCTGTGCCGGGAAACAAAAAACATATTTGAATGAAAAATATTGGAATAATGTTCGGTTGCCTCCAAATTCATAAACCAATAGACACTATTTCATTGAAAGAACCCCAGCATTCTGAAGTATAATGAAAAAATGGCTTGGTTCTCAGTTCAATAACAATCTTGAAATTCAAGTATATGTTCATACCTTTGGTCGCCGTCCCGGATCACATCCCATATTTCGGACGCTTGTTTCTGCGCATAATCCTTGGCCTCGATCAGATGACGCCTCAATCCAGGAAGAAATTCGTTGGACCACTTGGTTATCCCTTGGCAGAATTCAGCCTGTGCCTGTTTTCTTTTCTCATAAAGTTCGACGTCTTTTCTGTGCTTCGCAAGGATTTTTGCCGCCATTTCGTTGTACCTCCTGGTGAATACAATGAACTCGTTAATTCATTTCATTTTTCAAAATTTCTGAACAACGAATGATTTTTTCACGAAAACAGTGACATAGAACACTCACGAAATGTTTTTCACGAAGGAAATTCCGAAAGAGATGTTATCAAAGGATTCACTCATTTCACTGTCCATCCCGTTGAAACCAATTCTTGCGGGGCGAGTGATATCAAACAAAAAGTCATGAATTCCTGAAGCATACAAATGAAATGAGTATCCAAAACTTTCAACCTCAGTTTCACGAAGGTATTGAATACAAATTCAAAACAATCTGTCGAATACATTTTATTCGCTAAAATGTCAAAAAATGAAATTTTGTCCATAAGCCGATGAAAACCACTTGGTCACTTTCTTGAGAACGTTGAATTTCGACTTATGGCAAATTTATATTCTAATTTTGGAAAGAAAAAAATTACAATCAAAAAGAAACGTTTTCAGAAAATTTGATTTGTGTTGTGCATGAAATGCCTTCAGAAAAAAATTGGAAGACCTTTGAATTCAGGAAAGGGAATAAATAAAATAAATTCTCCAATATGGGATTCAAAAAATTCTGAGAAATCAGAAAACGAATCAGAGTTATCAAATCTTTTTAGTTTTGACCAGGTGCATGAAATTCATTACCGTATATAAATCAAACAATTCAAATTCACTGCACGCGTTAATCAAATTTTCTATTCATTTTTCAATTTGCAAGGACTTGAAGATAAGTTTGAAAAACTAACCTTTGTTCGTTCAAACACAATTTCATCGCATATTTTTTGGAATCGAAATACTGCAAGAAAACATTCCAAACCTATGCAACTCAAAAGATTTTGCATAAAAAAGCACTTTTTGATTTGAAACCAATCCTCAACATTGCATTCATAAGGTGTTTCCAAGAACTTTGACACAAATTCATTCATGAAATAAGGAAAATTCAAAATGACCTTTCATTATGTTAACCTGTGAAATGCTCGGGAAAACTTAACTTGTAGACTATTCAATCATAAAGCAGAAAGAGATGATCCAAGGAGCAACAAATTTCGCAAACTATTCAAAAACAGACAAAACTTGCAAGAAAGTTATCAAAGATGATCATACTGGAAAAAAAACTTGAAAAAATTTCACGAGCGACCGATGGAGGAATTCAATGAACAAAAACTGCCCATCGTCCATCCTTGCGTCATTTGCGAGCAGCTCTTAATTGTCGTTAGAGCCGGAGTCGTCATCTTCATCCAGATTAGAGTCAGTCTCGTCCAACTCGAAAGGTCGTACATCCTTCCAGTACTCTTTCCTTAATTTCTTGGCCCGAGATTCCAAGGACTCCTTCCAATCTATCGCTTTGAAGAGCTTTTCCTTGCGCCTACAAACGAAAGTGCGGTTGATGAATAGGTTACGTCTGACTGGCCGCATTCCGTGAAATTAATTACGAAAATGCCAATTCATGTCAATTAATGAAAGCATTTATGGAACTTCATCGGAAATTAATGTTCCCTTTATTGTCTCTCAATCATACGTTGCAATTTTTGACTTACTAAATGCAAAAGAATAACTCATAAAGAGACATGAACAGGGATCAACTTTTTTCATCCAATTTGAAAATGTTCAAACCTCACTGCATTTGTTTTAGTTCAACTTGCTATCATGCAAATCAAGTCTTTATCCTATTTTTCAACAAAACTTGATGAAATTCACTAACTCTTTTATTTGTTCTTCCATTTGAACCTCAATCTGCCTGGCTCGTTCTTCCATGGCATTTTTTGTGGCCAACAGTTCAACCCTGTCCTTGTCCCAGTCGAGACGTTCGCGGTTGAAGGATTCTTGGACGAGATCCTCTCCATGGCAAGCTTTGACCAAATCTGCTACTTGAGGATACCACAGTCTACGGAGTAAAAAAAAAGCATATTCAACATAGCATTCGGAGCAACATGCGAGAGCTTTCAATCAGTTAATGACTACTCGACTGATTTCAAAAATTTGGCATATATTGAACTCACGAGTTTTTCTCCTCCTTCGTTGCTAGGGCGGTGTTCAAGAATATGCGCTGGAGCTCGTCGTAGAGCAAGCGGGTGGCCCCCCTCGAACGTTCGGCTTCTTCAGTTCTCGTTTTCATTCTGAGAAACAAAACGACTCAATGAATCATATTTTTACTGGTGTACGAATAATTTCATGTTCAATTTTCCTATTTGGATCTGAAACCATTTTTGGTCAAAAGTTATCGAAGTCAGCATGATATATCAATGAATAATGGAATGACTTAATATACACACCTGGCGTCACCCTCACAGATAAGCTGATTTACACAGGATGCTTCAGCCATAATATCACGAATTTCCCGTTTCAGACGCTCCTTTTCACTGTAAAACCCATCCCAGGCATTTCCGGCGTCTGTTGCGAATTCAAGCTGGGCCTGAATATCTCGTGAAAGAATCAGGCGCTTCTCGTAGTGATTTTTTATAATTTCCGCCTTCTCCCTTTCATGTGTCCTGCGAAATGAATGGATAAATTTCATTAATGAAATTTTTGAGATAGCAGGAATGTTTGCAATTGAAACAACAACTGTACTCACGCATTGGAGTCATCGTCAGAATGGTTCAGGATTGCATTCATGCTTTCACTGTCCATGTAATTCGACACCATTTCTCTGAGCTGTATTTGAAACCAAAAGTTTTTGGGATCAAATCCCCTTTCAAAATTGACGTTGCAAATTATTTCACCTGAATTTGGGAATAAATTGAAAATAGCATCTTAAAAAGAATTGTCCATTTTTCACCACAAATGAAACAGTATCTAAATCTGCATTCCGGTTCAGCGTAGGTAAGTAAGGAAGGATATCAAATCCGAAATCCCAAAAATTTATTTCTTGAAGGATGCAAATAAAGTGATTATCCAAAACTTCGACCCTTAAGTTCAGGAAGGTATTGAATCCAAATTCAAAATACTACTCCGTCACATAAATTCTATTAGCAAAATGGCCAAAATATGGTCATAACAAGTCTATGAAAAACACTTTTGACAGTTTATCATGAATGACCAGATTTGACTTCTTGCAAATTTTGGAAACGAAAATTCCTGCGAACAAAACGAAACGTTTTCAGAAAAGTTGATGTTCGTTGTTTTTGAAATGCGTTCAGAGAAAAATTGGACGGCATTTCATTTCAGGAAAGGAAATAAATTAAATCAATTCTCAAATATGATATTCAAAAGACTCTGAGGGCAAAAAAAAAGACGGATCAGACTTATCAAATCTTATTTCCAACTGCATGAAATTCATCAGAAAAATCAAAAAAATTCAAAATAATTCCAGACGTCAAAGTTTCTATTCATTTATGAATTTGGAACCACTTCGATATGAGTTTGAGAAACAAAAATTTGTTCTTTCAGACAGGATAGCATGACATATTTTTTACTATTTCAAGACCATAAATTCTGCAAGAAAACATTTCAAAGAATAATAGGTACAGTAATTTCTTTCATGTCAATTTTCGATCAAACCCGACCTTACATACCCTAACGATTTTTTTGCGTTTTCGAATGCTAACCTCACCAAAAGAAAGTCTCAAAAGAAAGTCGCTTGGCCCTCGGAATACTATTCAGGAATAACCATACCAAATTTCATCCATTTTGAACAATTAGGAAGCTCCAGAAAGTGTTCCGAGTGGAGCCACTCAAAAAAAAAAAAAAAAAAAAAAAAAAAAAAAAAAAAAAATCCGACACTATTTCTTTTCTTTCAGGGGCTTCCCTGGTTAGTCAAACACTTCCATTCTTTGCCTTAACTCAAAAAGGCTCGAACGTATCCTTTGAAGGGCTTCCTGCAAATGGGGCAGTTCCTCAACGACGAGGCGCAGTCGGCGCACGAGCACAAGTGGGCGCATGGCAAGATAACGATTGAAACCTTTTTGTCTATGCATATCTTGCAAAGCAAATCTAGATAGGAAAATATTTGGGGAAAGAAAAAACAAAGTTCTTATAGTAATATTACAAATAATACGATTCACTGCTAAAATGATGTAAATTCTAAATTATGCCTAATGTAAGTGTATTGAAAAGTGCCCAAGACTTTGACACGAATATTCACAAGAAGAAATGGATGGCCCTTGGCTGACAAAATATGTGTCAACTTGGTTAAAAATTCTGTTTCATTCATTTCCACAAAATTCAAACTTACAGTACAATTTATAATATTCAAGGAAATGCCAAAAAGTTCTGAAATCAATTTCCCAACTCTTCACAAAATAATAACATAATAATAACAGTCTCTTCGAAATGTATCTCTCAAGTCTGCACGAAATTTGAATTTTAAAAATGTAATTGCAGATTCAATATTTGCAAAAGTAGCAATTTCTTCTCCAAAATTTTTGTCTTCATTCAAGTGGAGATTCGAAAAACATAAAAAAAATAAAATTAAAAATGAATTTCTTTTTTTTTTCCTGGATACATTTTCCTGACTCAACATGCATGTTTACTTTGTAACCGAATTTTTCTACTAATCAGAAATAGAAGATTCACCCATGCTATCGTCCCTGTCTCCGTTTTCCCTGGCATCGGCTGTAGCCGGAACGACATGGGCGGCCATCGGGGCCGCGGCGGCGCCCATAAAAACACCGCTCTCCTGCGAGACTGAAGCCTCGGACGAAGCGGACTCCTGCCCTTTAATCTGTCGCGTCAAAAGAGAAGAGAACAAAACAAATCAATACTTGTAACATGTCACTAATAACAATGAAAATGTTTTTCAATCTGTTTGAAATTTTTGATTCATATTTTTTCAAATGTATAATGAATTCTTTCAATTTGAAAACACTTATTCATTATATTTGAAGAATTTCAAAAAAATTATTTCAATTACTTTTTCAATCATTTGAATCTTTTCAAATCTGAGGAAAACAAACAAAAACCAGAGAGAAAGCCAGGGGGTAAATTTTCCGCAGATTTTGCTTTTTTGAGCATAAAAATCACGTTTTCCGCTCGCATCTGCTTCATTTTTGAACCTCTGCCCAAGCAGGGTTCAATGAGAAATTTTGAAAAATGAAGAATCTGAAAAGTTCTCAAGAGACAAGAGTCAATGTGACAGAAAAAAAATGTATTCCCAGACACTGTTCGCAATCTTTGACCCATTGATGAATAACTGACTACACAACAAATTGAAAAAAAAAGCCAAATCCAAAAAGTTCTCAAGACCAATTTGGTGAAATCAAACTTTGAATACTCCCACATCAATCCAGCAATAATCACAATTCACACATATAATACACAACAAACCAAAACCAGACCGAAATCCAAAACGCTTGAATTTGCAACGCACCTCAGGACTGTTGCTCCTCACAGAACTGCTACCCACGGACATGGACCCGAATCCGGAATCCTCGGATCGTTCGTCAATGGACGGGGCACTGCGAATGACGAATCAGAAAAAGATGATGAATTCCATTAGTGAGAAGTACCCCTGTACAAGACCTTCAATATACCTTTCAATATCTCGAAAATTATTTGCTTACTTCGAACAGGTTTCATGATACAGGCTGAAATCGTGGACTTTTGACATGGATTTTTCCAATTTGCACAAAGACTTTCTTAGATACCACTCCACACTAAGTGAAACTAAAAAATCGGGGTTCATTGTCCAAGACAAATATGTTTTGGCGAGTTGAATGCAAAATTTCATCCCGTTTGGATGAAAAATGACTGCAGTAACTGGCTTTTCGCAGAGTGAGTTAAAGTCTTGCATATTATCCAATTGTATATATAATAGGCAATTTATCGTTAACCCATCAAGATAGAATGACAAAAAAGTTACCAAATTGAAGTTCATTCAATTTCCTTTCAAATGAAGTATTGTTTCACGGGGATCTGGGCCATAGAAATAGTCGAAATGACCTCCAGAAAAAAACTGACCCGAGAAAAAGTTGTCAGAGACGCACACCAAGCCCCTAGCAAAAAAGGCCAGTACCTGTAGAGAATTCTGGAATGCTTGGTGTGTGCGTCCAACAACTTTTTGTGGGGTCAGTTTTTTTCGGGAGGCCATTTCAACTATTTCTATGGCTCAGATCCCCATGAAACAATACATCATTTGGAAGGAAATTGAATAAACTTCAATTTGGTAACTTTTTTTTATCATTCTATCTTGATGGGTTAACGATAAATTGCCTATTATATATACAATTGGATAATATGCAAGACTTTAACTCACTCTGCGAAAAGCCAGTTACTGCTGTCATTTTTCATTCAAACACCTCTGCAGCAGCAACAGAAGCCAGACTGGAAAATGACTCAAAATCAGCACCGGATCAGACCGGAAAATGACTCAAAATCAGCACCGGAAAATTTTCCGGTGATTTTCCGCTTTTGCGGAAAATTTTCCGGTCCATTTTGGGCCTCTCTGTCCAGGCCGGGAATGAATTAATGTTCAAGAGATTTGTTACAGTAGAGTTGGTACTGGTACTTGGTACTTCAATTGGTTCAGTACATGACAAAAAGTCTCACCCATTGACGCTTTCCTCATGGGCACGAGCCGTAGCCAAGGCGTAGGCCGCGTTCACCAGCGTGTTCAAGTCCCTGAAGCCCCTGCCGTACTTCTCGAGCTGGTCAAGGATCGCCTTCTTGACGTCGCCGTGGTCGAGTCCCATGTTCAACGCGGACTAAAGGAAATTGCCAGAAAAATTTAGATGAGCAATCCATTAGTATTTTTCACAGTTGAAAATGATCAAAATCTTGAAAATCTGCGACAAATCATTTCGTACTGCAAATATGAATACTTTTTCTTGAGAAGAACATTGAAAAAAATGTGATCAAACCATTAATATATTTCACACTTGAAAAAAAAATGAAAATGTGAGATAAATTATTTCGCACTCCAAAGATGACTAAAGTTTTCCGGGGAGAACATTCTGCACAAATGCTTCTTTCTTTTCTAGTTTAATTTCTCAAGAGTTATTTATTTCCAAGAACGTTTGAAACTGGTGCAAATATGAGCAATTCAGATATATTCTGAACAATTAGAAACAAAAATGAGGAAATAAGCAGTCATTCAGCACTTCCGAGATTTTTCAAACCCCAAATTTCTTCTTTTCATGAAGTTTTTGGAAGTTCAATTTTTGATTTTACACACGTTTTAAATTTTGACAAGGTCACATCCCAGGAAAACATCTTTCCTTTCTAATCCATGAACATCGATTCTTGAACTGAACTCGAATTCGTTCGTTCATTTCATAATGAATAAAGAAAAATCGTCTGTCTACGACTTCAATGTTTGGAAAAAGGAACATACACCAACAAATCAGCGAAAAATGTCACGTATCTCGAACTTCAAAAACAAATAGTTCAGAAAAGGGAAGGAAAAAACTTACAATGGCCGGCTCCATCGTCATCAGCTCTTCCGCTCTGGTTCTCCTAGCGACAACGTTCGTCGACAGAGTCTGAAGTGGGAAAAAGACACAATTATTTTCGCAATTCAAAAGAGAAATGAGACTAAGTGATAGTACCATATTTACGAATAGCGGTCGAGTGAAAACATTAGAACTCCGCAGAAAACTCAAGTGAGAAATGTTCCTCTTGCCTGAGTTTTGCGAGTTAAAAATAAAATCAATAAAAATTCAACAATAAGTTACTCGCGATGAAAAATTAGTAAGAAAACAAGACTAGAACGCCAGACGCATAATTTCAGGTTGAGCAATTGATTTTTGACAACGGTTTTGAAAAACTTGGAAACAAAAGGGACTTCAATTTTTTTAATCAATCGTCATGTTGGAAACATCCCAACGCTACATTGCGAAATATTAAAAGCATTCAAACGGAATTAGAAGAATTCGAGGTTTCAAGTCACGTTTTTCTCAATTCCTGAATAAAGAGGCTGCACTTTGAGGAGTGACTATGTAAAGAGGTGAAAAAATAAAAATTGGAAATTTTTCGGGCAGTATACTTTCAAAAACTTCAATCACTTTCTTTTCAATTCATTCGAAAAAAACCACAAAAAGTCCGAGCACTGAAGTAGTAATTTTCAATTCACAAATAAATCTGATCTCTCAAATTCTCATGTATTACATATAAAAGAGAACTGAGAAAATTATTGCGCAGGAAATAATTTTACAAAGAAAAACACTTTCATCCTAATTGACAATTAATTTGAAAACACAAACAGAATTTCAAAAAATACTGACGTTCTTCTTGACGATCTCCTGAACAAAGTCCTTTCCCTTCAAGAGGATGACATGTTTGCAGTGCGGGAACCACTTGGCGTGCTCCACCCACGCGTTGTCGTTGGGCTCCCAGCCCCTCAGCCCGCCGTCGCAGTGGAAACACTTCACTTCATCACTGACACCTGTGGAAATGGAGAAGAGAAACAAAAATAAAAAATCGAATTTTAACAAAAATAAACAATAGAATTTTCATTTCTTGTTCAACTCAATACTCAATAGGGATTTAATCTTTTTTTGAAGCGTGCCCGGAAATTCCAAATTTCGATCCTCAGAACAGTCAGAAGTCAGAATAACAAATCTACAAGACGAAACAAAAAATCATTTCCGCAATACAATTTCACAATTCTTTTGAAAAAAATTTGGGAAGTTTACTCAAACACGTTCAAACGTTGGAAGGCTTTTCCATACTTTTTAGATACTGTACTGAAAAATGTCAAAATTGAAAATCCTGTTGCCGGTTGGAAAAAATTGAATGGAAAAATAAATTTGGAGTCAAAAACGAATTTTTTGAAATTTCGTTTTAATTTTTTATCAGAAAAACACTTTAAGAATCAGCAGAAACCGTGTTGAAACAAAAAACTATTTTCAACTTCAAGCTTAAGATTGAATTTTAGAATTTGAAAAATATAAACAAATCCTTTACTCATTGGCTGTTGAAAAATGTTAAAAGGCTGACAAGAATTAAAAAAAAAGTGATTGCAGCTTATAAGCTGCATATCCAAACTAGGTCGGTAGATTGTCTATATGGACAAATAATTTTCATTGAGGAATAGTTGCGAGCTTTATTCGAATTTTTTTAGACGCATGAACAGAAAATGATGATCAGATCTATTGATCAAATCCAATTAGCTATTGTCATTTTCTGTCCCTGTATCTTGAAAAGTTTGAATGAAACTCACAACTATTCCTCAATGAAGCTTATTTGTCCATATAGACAATCTACCAAACTAGTTTGAATATACAGCTTATAAGCTGCAATTAGTCTTTTCTTATATCTTATATGCGTGAGGAATTTCATGCTGATTTTGTGTTGACAACATGACAAGGTTGACAAGGTTTCAGTGAGCTAATCCACTTAAATTCTTCTACATGATTTCGAGCTCAACCTCCCAAAAAGATGATGAATCATATCATTAACTAACTAATTAATTGATTGTTTATCAATGACGGTACAGAACCCCAAATACGGTACATAGGGGCGGCAAATACAGTACAGAGGAAAACCCTTATGGCAACTCTGGGACCCAGTGTCATTTACGGAGATCGAACAAGCCCACCTCAGATTCAGTGTCAGTTAGGGACCCAGTCTCATTTATGGAGATCCAACAAGCCCACCTCAGATTCAGTGTCAGTTACTGAGCCAGTGTCATTTACAGAGTTCCAACAAGCCGACCTCAGATTCAGTGTCAGTTACGGACCCAGTGTCATTTACGGAGATCCAACAAGCCCACCTCAGATTCAGTGTCAGTTACGGAGCTACTGTAATTTACGGAGTTCCAATAAGTCCACCTCAGATTCAGTGTCAGTTACGGAGCCAGTGTCATTTACGGAGTTCCAACAAGCCCACCTGAGATTCAGTGCTACTTAGGTGCCACACAAGAGAAGCACTTGCCGTACTTGCACTTTTTCCCATTGACTGACCGACAATAACCAAACTAGTTTGGAAAAAATTGATTGGGAAAAGAAGCGGACTAAAACGTCTTTGATCTTGAAACAAAAAAATTCGAAAAATCCCACGTCAATCAGAAAATGGTCGGATAACTATTGGGATCAAGTATTCATAATGTGCAATTTGAAATAAATCTTGTGAACAAAAACAAAAAAAATATTTTTTTGGCTCAGGAAATCATTAAGAAAGCTCAGGAAAATTTGACTATATTTAGGAAAGTTTCAATGAATGTAATAAAATTTTTTCCAAAAATCTCGCGAAAATTTTTAACTTCATTTTTTTTCGACTCAACCCACCAGTGTAGTAAAGTCCGGCCTCAGCCAACTCCATGGGCTTCTGAGGCAGTCCCCTGGGCCAAGTCTGGAACGTCTTGTACCTCGAGTCCAGCGTGAGGAAAGCCGGCATCGCGGGAGATGAAAGCGTCTCGATGCCCAGTTCGTCCCAACGGCTACCAGGGTTCAGGTGCACGTGAGTGGCCATGCCTGGAAACGAAAGACGAGACAAATCCTATTATATTCAATTGCAGGAAACTCAGATTTCAAATAATGGATAAATCAAATCAATCAATCATGATCAATCAATCCTGATTTTTCTGTCATCAGGTTTTCAAGATGGACGAAACTTTTGGATTTTAGAAAAATTTCAAGAATCGAAATGCCAAAAATATTTCCTTTTTTGATTTGAATTTTAAGAAATTCTATTTTTCACTATTGGGATTTCAGATGAAAGACTGATGCCGGAAAGAATGTCCAAGCGTGTAGTCAAATGCCTCTTTGAAGAATAAATTTTGCATATTCTAGTTAAGCCATATTCCAATTGAAGCATCAAAACAAATTTGATTTTTAAAGATCAGAATTCTCAGATTTAGACGGACGACGGAGAAAGAAATGTCAAATTTCTCACAAGTATAGAGAAGAACATCTATAAAAACTATCCGAATCAAATTCATTTTACGTATACAATTATCTAGTTCACGAAGTTGAATTTCTTACTAGGGAGTTTTCACGTCAAAAAAGAAAACACAACATCAACATGGGACGATTTCACCCAGAAAAAAGTGTGAAATACTGTGTGATCCTTTTATTTCTAATTCAAGAAGACTCGAATGTATTCAATAAGGATGTTTCATTAATTAATTTTGAAATCCAGTATCTTTTGATTCATGATTGCCCAGGTGTACGCTGATTACGGAGAACAAAAATTCAAACGAAACTTCCTTGAAATGAAATCGATCAACAAATTTCGGAAACGATCATCACTCCACAGTCTTTCAATTGAAGCGTTTTAACAAGAATATAATTGAAAAATAATTGAGTCCCAGAAATAACTATCGGTAATAGACTACTGATTTCATTTCTTCAAAAAATGCTCAGTATAAATACAAATTTACCAGAAAGAATTCAAACAAAAAGGTGATGAATAAGTTCGAACATTCAATTAATCAAAGTACATACAGCAATGAATAGAACAAAAAAATTTGAAAACTAAACAAGTTGTACGAATTCTGGAGTCAAAAATTCAATGTCCTCCAAACAAATTAATAATTAACACGAATGCAAATGTGTCTACAACTTTGATACACAAAGATAACCTTAATATGTCCAAAACTTCATTTTTTTTAAACTCGCAATGATTGTAAGTTAAAGCAAACACCATAAAAACAAAACAAGTCGAACAAAAAATATCTCCCACACAATTGATCACTACCAACCTCTTTCCGGCTCCGCATTCACCCCAACTTCCGGCCTGATCCCCGCATCATCAAACCCCCCATTGATCTGCGGCTGGATCGACCTCTCCCTGCCGGTGACAGTATCGATGGGCACGTTCCCCACGGGCAATCCCAGGACAAACGGACACCTCGGGAAATGTCTTCTGTGCTCAACAAAGGGATCGTCAGTGGGCTCCCACTGCCCAATGATCCCCAGGCAAAAGGCGCACTGGACCTTGTCCCTGTCGTTGAAGTAAAAAAGTCCAGCTTTCGCCAAGAGATTGGGCTGGATGGCAGTCGACGACCAGTTCCGGTAGGTCCTGAACCTGACCACTTCCCTCTTGAGTTTCCTGAGGATCTCAACTCGGGCCAGGCCGGTGTACTGCTGGGGCGGGCGGCGGGACTCGGTCGAGCTGGTTGATCCAGTGCTGCCACTGCTGCTGCTCGAGTTGGAGTTAGAGTTGGCAGCGGCGTTTTCGGTCTCCGTCCTGCCGTCGTCCATGGGTTCGACTTCAGTTTGCTGCAGGGGGACGGGGATGTGGCCGTTCCTCAAGTATTCGGGGACGACGCCGAAGCCGTACTGGACTGGTTGGCGGGAGATGGGGCCGTTTTGAGTCGGTTGAGAAGCAGCTTGCCTCACCTGAATAGGAAAATTATAAAAACGAAGACATTATTATCGAATTTCTATGTAATATTTGACAGAGTTGCCAGCAACATTCAATAAATAAATAAATAAATGCCCCTCCTAATCACCTGGTTCACTCCCATTGCCGCATGTCCGTTCCTCGCCGCCTCAGGTATCCTCACGACGTCCTGCCTAATGGGTACGTTGTCCGCGGTCCCCTTGACAAAGTTGCAGTGCGGATTCCTCAGTTTGTGGAAGTCCATGGGGACGTCATCCGGATTCCAGGTCTCCAGGGACATGTTGCAGACGTAGCAGTTGACCTGGTTCTCCCGGTAGTAGAAACCGGCTTTGGCCAGATCTCGAGGATTGCCCCGGGACTCGTCCCAGTGGCCGCGCGTGAACGAGTTGAGCCGGTTTTGCTCGTACTTCATATCCGCGTACGGGTAGAAATTGCCGGGGAACTCGACGACGACGGGATCCACTTTCGTGTCCATCGTCGGTTCAGGATTGCATTCATGCTTTCACTGTCCATGTAATTCGACACCATTTCTCTGAGCTGTATTTGAAACCAAAAGTTTTTGGGATCAAATCCCCTTTCAAAATTGACATTGCAAATTATTTCACCTGAATTTGGGAATAAATTGAAAATAGCATCTTAATTAGAATTGTCCATTTTTCACCACAAATGAAACAGTACCTAAATCTGCATTCCGGTTCAGCGTAGGTAAGTAAGGAAGGATATCAAATCCGAAATCCCAAAAATTTATTTCTTGAAGGATGCAAATAAAGTGATTATCCAAAACTTCGACCCTTAAGTTCAGGAAGGTATTGAATCCAAATTCAAAATACTACTCCGTCACATAAATTCTATTAGCAAAATGGCCAAAATATGGTCATAACAAGTCTATGAAAAACACTTTTGACAGTTTATCATGAATGACCAGATTTGACTTCTTGCAAATTTTGGAAACGAAAATTCCTGCGAACAAAACGAAACGTTTTCAGAAAAGTTGATGTTCGTTGTTTTTGAAATGCGTTCAGAGAAAAATTGGACGGCATTTCATTTCAGGAAAGGAAATAAATTAAATCAATTCTCAAATATGATATTCAAAAGACTCTGAGGGCAAAAAAAAAGACGGATCAGACTTATCAAATCTTATTTCCAACTGCATGAAATTCATCAGAAAAATCAAAAAAATTCAAAATAATTCCAGACGTCAAAGTTTCTATTCATTTATGAATTTGGAACCACTTCGATATGAGTTTGAGAAACAAAAATTTGTTCTTTCAGACAGGATAGCATGACATATTTTTTACTATTTCAAGACCATAAATTCTGCAAGAAAACATTTCAAAGAATAATAGGTACAGTAATTTCTTTCATGTCAATTTTCGATCAAACCCGACCTTACATACCCTAACGATTTTTGTGCGTTTTCGAATGCTAACCTCACCTCACCTGACCTAACCTAGCCTAGCCTAGCCTAGCCTAATATAACCTAACGCAGGGGCTACTGGAAACATTGTTGTACCGATGAGTCGAAAAAATTTCGAGAAACAAGCGAAAATTAGGCGAAAAACGTGAAAAAATAAGTATGACGCAGCAGGATAATATGTTTTCAAGAACAAAAAAAACCATTCTTGAACCGAATCACGTCAGCCACTGCGGCGGATGAAACGTGCCATGTCCCTGGACATGTCCATGTAAAATTGACTGTTGAAAGCGATTGTCCCGATGAGGTCCTCGAGCTGAAACACAGGAAAACCTCTCAATGCTTAGTGAAAATTCGTCGCAAAATCCAAGCAGGTGTTATTCCTCACAATTCATATAATCTTCACTTGACATATGCGCCTAGGAACTCGACTTGACTAAGATTTTTCCACAAATGTAACTGACCGGTACATGAGTCTATAACGACATTAAGAACACTTTTTTTTTCTCAATACATGATAAGAAACATTAGTTCAAACTTGATATAAGTTGCACAATAACTGAAATCGACATAAATGTGCCCAATTTGCTATGGTGTAACCGGGTGAAGGTGAAACATGTATAAAAAAATTTTACGCTTACTAACATTCTGCAAAATCAAAGCCCATTCATGTTCGGACAGCGAATACAGCCTCCTCTTGTTAGCATCCCTGAAGGAACTGAAGTTCCCTCCCCACAGTTCATTCCCCATGTAGACGTTAGT
>Ga0209229_10000301_pt1 | contig 19791 bp, 19 predicted proteins | sample SanBayMetagenome_FD_187466 | JGI IMG/M metagenome (GOLD analysis project Ga0209229, IMG submission 187466) | Freshwater and sediment microbial communities from dead zone in Sandusky Bay, Ohio, USA (SPAdes) (version 2) | ecosystem: Environmental > Aquatic > Freshwater > Lentic > Sediment... | reverse complement strand
AGAATGTAATCAGGCAACTAAAATATCGATTTTAAGAATATGAAAGAAAGCGAAGATCAAAATAATAGTAAAGTTAAAGATAGGCAAGAGTTAGATAAGGAAGTATCTGGCATTGAAAAACATAATAAGAGTAGAGAGGAGCAGAAGCTTTTGGAAGATGAACATGAAGGACAGCAGCTTCTTACTGAGGAAAAAGATACTGAGTTAATAAATAATTTAACTGAGGAAATTAAGTTAATGCAGGATAAACTTCTTCGTGCTGTAGCAGAATCGGAGAATATAAGAAGTCGGATGAATAAAAAAGTTGAAGAAGCCAGGGATTTCTCAATTGTTGGATTTGCTAAAGATCTTTTACCGGTAATTGATAATTTCTCTCGTGCTTTATCACATGTGCCGGAAAATATAAATAATGATACTAAAATTATCATTGATGGTGTTAGCATGATAAAAGATGAGCTAATATCCATTTTTAAAAAACATGGTATAGAGTCTATAGAACCTAAGGAAGGGGAAGGGTTTGATTACAATAACCATCATGCGATATCTCAGGTAGTAACAGACCAATATCAAGAAGGTACAATAGTTAGTACAATGCAAGTGGGGTATAAAATAAAGGATAGGCTGATTAGACCTGCATCGGTTGCTGTTGCTAAGAAGTAGCCAGAATTATTAAACTTGCAGAAAAATGACAATAACATATGAAGAGTTTGAGCGTGTTGATTTACGCTGTGGAACAATAGTAAAAGCAGAAAAATTTTTGCGTGCTACAAAACCAGCATATAAGATATGGGCAGACTTTGGTAGTGAAATTGGTGTTTTACAAACATCTGCTCAAATAACTGTACACTATACTCCACAGACTTTGTTAGGGAAAAAAATTGTAGGCTGTGTAAATTTAGGAGAGAAGAATATAGCAGGATTTGTCTCTAACTTCTTGCTGCTTGGCTTTTCCGATAGTAATGGAGCAATTTGTCTTGCTTCTGTAGATTTAGAAGTACCAAATGGCAATAAGTTACATTAACATTTGAGTAACATTCATAAGTTTAAAACTAGTAATTATGGTTTATGCGGTGTCTACTTACATACTTTAATTCAAGGTAACAATCTATGAATAAGTTAGTTTTTTGGAGCTTAACATTTTTAGCCTTTTCAGCTATTATCTACGCAGTTTCAGAGACTTTAGCTCCATTTATTATTGCCTTTATTTTTGCATATTTACTACAACCTTTAATAGATAATAATTCTAAGAGGTTTAATGTTCCAAGAGGATTAGTTTCGACAGGAATTTTTAGCATATTTATCAGTAGCTTTATTATAATATTTGTGGTGTTATTACCGATTATTTATAATCAGATCGCTGCTTTTATAGCAAAAATCCCTAGTTACAAGAACAATTTTAACTCTGGATTAGATTATTTTTTAGCTTGGGTTGAGAAATTTGATCCTGCTATTGCAGCTAAAGTTTCAGACTCATTGCAAAATTTTATTAATTCGGCATTTTCGGTAGTAGTAGCCGCTGCAAATAATATTTGGGGATATACCTTAGCGACTATCAATTTTTTTACTATAATTGTATTGGTACCCGTTATTTTATATTATTTTCTTAGAGATTGGCCCAAAATGGTTAAAGGTGTAGAATCAATCTTGCCTCTTAAGGAAAAAGGCAAAGTTGGTAAAATTTTTTCTGACATTAATACTTTGCTATCTGCTTATATCAGGGGGCAGCTTAATATATGCTTGTTACTGAGTCTCTATTATATTGTGGGGTTAAATTTAATTGGTATAGATCTTGCTCTTTTACTTGGAATTATATCAGGATTTTTAGTTATAATCCCTTTTATTGGAGCTTTTATATCGCTATTTTTAATGTTAGTAAGTTATTACTTTTCCTACGGAGCATCGGTAGAAATATTATATATATTAGTTCTATTCGCCATTGCTCATATTATCGAGGGTTATATACTAACTCCTAAGATAATAGGGGATAAAATAGGGCTACACCCAGTGTGGATAATATTTGCCGTATTTGCAGTTGGTAGCGTTTTTGGTTTTATAGGTATAATATTTGCTATTCCAATTGCCGGTATAATAAAAATATTGCTATTTCATATGATTGATTATTATAAATCTAGTAAGATTTATAATAATTAAGGTAAAATTTATTATGGAACAAATAACGTTTTCTTTGAATAACCAATTATCTAATAATTTTAGCGATTTTATTGAATCTAGTTCAAATAGACTTGCTTTTCAATATATAAGAGAGTGGCCTAACAATTTTGGGGTTTTTCCATATTCAAAAGTTTTGATCATAAAAGGCCCTAAATCTTCAGGAAAAAGTTTTTTAGCCAATTTATGGGCAAAAAAAACTCATGCCTTATCCTTAAAGAAAAATCATGAACTGACAAACTCTATTTTAGAACATCATCAAGCTTTTATAATTGATGGTTTTGACTCCACCTGGCGGGAACGAGATATATTGCACTATTTCAATATATTGCATGAAAATAATAAGTATTTATTAATTACTTTAACGCAAATGCCGAAGCTTAACCTAGCTGATTTATCTTCTAGAATAAATTCAGTAAATAAAGTTGATATTTCCATGATTGATGACGAATTGATGAGAATCTTGATTTTTAAGCAATTTTCCAATTTTTCAATTGTTATTAGTGACGATGTTATAAATTATCTTGTCAAAGTTCTTCCTCGTGAAGTTCCAAAAATTTTGTCAATTATAGGTGAGATTAACCAAAATTCTCTGGCAAGTAAAAGAAAGATTACTATACCTTTTATAAAGCAAATATTAGGAAACTGTATATTATAAATATATGGAGAAATAAGCTTTAAAGTTACTAAAATAATCCGCAGGCTACTTTCTTTATTATGGCATTTAGTCTTTTTGTAATTTACTAATAAATCTCGTAAAATCTTCGATATTAGTAAAATCTTTATATACAGATGCAAATCTTATATAAGCAACCGGATCAATTTTTACTAGTTCTTTCATTATTAATTTCCCTATTTTCCGAGTGGTTATTTCCCGAGTATTATCACTTTCTAGTTCTAATATTATTCTATCATTTATTTCTCCGATTTGTTTTTGAGAAAAACTTCTTTTTCTTAAAGCCGTAGCTATCGATTTTTCAATTTTAGTACGGTCAAAAGGCCTTTTTGCTCCGGACCTTTTTACGACTACTAGTTCTCTTGTCTGTATACGTTCAAAAGTAGTAAAGCGACCTCCACATTTACTGCAATATCGTCTACGCCTTATTATGGAGCCTTCGTTTGTAGTTCGAGAGTCTTTTACGCCAGTTTCCGCCTTTTCACAAAATGGGCATTTCATAGTTATAAATTATGTATTTGAACAGTTAGACGCTAACAGTTGATTACGGCGTTCCAAAATTTTTTGCAAGTAGGAATCTGTTAAAAAATCGGCCCCTTTAGCTGAAGAAAAAATTTCCTTAAGGCTTTTTAAGTCAAGTTTTCCTAGAGCTAATAAGGCTTTTTTAGGGCATTTTTCTACATACGATTTACTGAAACTTTTATCAAAAGCATGATATTGTCTCCATAAACTATTCTGGTAGATAATGTATTTTAATGGTTGGTTATAGGATTTAAAGCTTTTATAAAATGATTCAGGTAGTTTATTGTTAAATGACTTTTTGAGGTTATCGTAGGAGGGATTATCAATAATTTTAGCATTTTCGAAAGGGAAAGGTTGATTCCAATCATTTGTATTTAGTTTATCGCTATAAAATACTCTTACAAATGGCAATTCTCTATAACGAACGTGCTGATGATTTCGTATACCGGAATTATCAATGGCTATCGGGTATATTTTAGACTCATCAGGATAAGCTAGTAAATTATGTGCTCCTGAGTCCCATTGACCAAAAACAAAATAAAATATTTTTAAATTATCTTCGTCTTCCCTGCTAAATTTTTTTGAATATTTCTCATATTCCCCATTTTTTAATAGGTCAATAGGGGTGTTAACAAAAAGCTGTAGCGATCCTCTCATACCATTTATTTTCCTTAAAACGGTTGGAGGAATATAAGGGAAACCTAAATAAACAGAGGCTTGATACGCTGCAACTTCGGCCTTAGCATCTCCTTGGTCGTCAAGGGGTAAGCTTTTAAACACAGCTTTTATCCCATTTTCTAAAATAATGAGAAATACCTGACCGTCAAATTCAGCTTTTTTACCTTGCTCTATTAAAACTTCTTTCATAGGTTTAATATCCGCAACTTTTGCAGTTTTAAGAATTTGGGTGATTTCAGGGTTATGCCAGCTTGTCGGATGCTCAAATTCATGGGCATAAGAGTAATTAAAACTTAAGTAAGAAATGATTAAATAAATAATTATTAATTTTGCTGGTAATACCCTTGAAACCTCTTTATTCATAAAAATTTTTTATTTATTATGATATATTGGGAACTTTGCTGTTAGCTCTTTCACCTTTGTGAATACCATTTTTTCTGTATCCGAATTATTCTCTGATATTTTGAGTGAATCTAATATATCGGCAATTAAATTGCCTGTTATTTCAAATTCCTTTTCTTTAAAGCCTCTTGTTGTACAAGCAGGGCTACCCAGTCTAATACCAGAAGTGATAAAAGGGGAAGTGGTGTCAAAAGGAACACTATTCTTGTTTGAGGTAATACCTGCTCGATCTAAGGAATCGGCAGCTAGCCTGCCAGTAAGTTTATGTTTCCTTAGATCAACTATTACCATGTGGTTGGTAGTACCGCCGGTTAAAATATCATAACCTCTTTTTTCAAGTGAGGTCCCAAGTGTTTTGGCATTGCTTACCACTTGTTTGATGTACTCCCTAAATTCATTTGTCCGTGCTTCTTTAAAAGCAACAGCTTTTGCGGCAATTACATGCATTAATGGTCCTCCTTGCAGGCCTGGAAAAATTGCTTTATCAATCTTTTTAGCAATTTCTGGATCATCCGAAAGAATAATACCGCCTCTTGGGCCCCGTAGAGTTTTATGAGTAGTAGAAGTTACAACGTTAACATAAGGGAATGGACTTGGATGTTCTCCGGTTGCAACTAGGCCAGCAATATGAGCAATATCAGCCATAAGGTAAGCACCGACCTTATCGGCAATTTCCCTAAACCTTTTAAAATCAAGTGTATGCGTATAACAGGAAAACCCAGCAATGATTAACTTGGGTTTATGTTCGAGAGCTAACCTTTCTAATTCATCATAATCAATAAGATATGTTTTTGGATTAACATGGTATAAAACCGGTTTAAACCACTTCCCAGAAATATTGGGTGTTGCTCCGTGTGTCAGGTGTCCACCGCTATCTAAAGACATTCCAAGTATAGTATCACCTGGTTCTAATAGTGCCAGGTAAACGGCCTGATTAGCTTGTGAGCCCGAGTGTGGCTGAACATTAGCATAAGAACAGTTAAATAGCTTTTTAGCCCTTTCAATAGCTAAGTTTTCAGCCTTATCAACTTCGTGGCATCCGCAATAATACCTTTTGCCGCAGTATCCTTCAGCATATTTATTAGTCATAATTGATCCTTGAGCTGCCAGAACCGCTTTACTTGCAAAATTTTCAGAAGCTATTAATTCTATATAATCTTCTTGCCTGTTCGCTTCTGATTTTATTGCTTCAAAGATTTCAACATCGGTTTCTTCTAGTATTTTATTAATATGATTCATAACGGCCTATTTTAGGATTAATTAAATTTTAAATATACAAAGAATGAGCTTAATTTGCTACAGAAAGAATCAAAACTATTTTTCTGTTAATTCACCGTTTTCATAAAAACTGGAAGCAGTTTGGAAGAAACTTATTGCTTCGTGCGTTAAATTTCCAACATTATAATCAATTTCATGTTGTTTGGTTCCTGATACTTGATAAGCTTTAGCTTTGCTATTTGGTGCTAATATTATCAAATGTTCGTCTTTCATGTAACCTAGTAATTGATAGGTACTGATAAAAGCTCTATTTGCCGGAAAATTTAATATATCTGTTCCCCATAATTTAGTAGTGTGCGGGAGATTAAGAATTCCCAAAATTGTAGGGATTATATCAATCTGACTTGCTAAGTTATCTACTTGTTTAGGTTTTAAGATGTGTGGGTTATAAATCATCAATGGTATATGATATTGTGCAACAGGCAAGTTGACTTTTCCAGCGCTTGCTGCGCAATGGTCAGCAGTAATGACAAAAATGGTATCTTTAAACCACTCTTTTTTTCTTGCTTCTTCAAAAAATTTACCTATAGCATAATCGGTATATTTTACTGCTGCATTTCTTCCCCCTCCAGAAGGTAAGTCTATTCTTCCATCCGGAAAAGTATATGGACGATGATTAGAAGTTGTCATAATTAGAGAAAAAAACGGCTTGCCAGCTTTATAATTTTTATCTAATTCTCCTAACGCTTTAAATAGGAGGTCTTCATCTGCTACTCCCCAAACGTTTGAGAAACTTATTTCTTCGGAAGAAAAATTACTGCGATCAATAACTTTATAGCTGTTAGAAGAGAAGAATTTATTCAAATTGTCAAAATAGCTATATCCTCCAAAAATAAAGCTAATATCATATTCGGCCTTTTTAAAAATTGTGCTTGCATTAAAAAGGTTTGCGTTATTAGGCCTACGAATAATAGAAGAGCCAGGGGTCGGGGGTACAGATAAACTGACAGCTTCAAGCCCCCTTACAGTTCTCGTGCCTGTAGCATAAAAATTAGTAAAGAAGATACTATCATCAGCTAATTTATCCAGATTAGGAGTTATCGACTCGGTGTTGCCAAATTTTCCCATAAATTTAGCACTCAAGCTTTCTACCATAATTAGTACAACGTTGTATTTTTTAGTTTCTAGGTTATTATTTTTATTTACGTATCTTTCTATATTTTTGTTATTTAAAAATTCCTGGTTTGGCTGGATAATATTAGTTCTAACTATATCTATTGTCGTATCCTTGGGAAGTTTCTGGTAGAATCGATCGTAATTTAAACTATTGTTAAAAAACGCCGTAAAAAACTCATAACCACCGTTTTTTCCTATTTCTATAGCGTATCTATTGGTACTTAGAGTAAATTTTTCCGACTCATAAAATTTTGAAAAACCTAGGCTTAAAGCAAATAAACTTAACGCATATGCTAAATAAAATCTTATATTTATCTGTGATATTTGGTTAAAAATATAATTTCTTAAAAAATAGGTCAGTAATATGGAACTTATAGTAAAAGCAACCAAAATCTTATATATAGGTAGGGATTCAACTACAGTACCGATGATTTCATGAGTATAAATTAAGTAATCTACTGCAATGAAATTAAAATTAGTGCCAAATTCTTCCCAGAAAATAATCTGAGCGATTAAGGTGAATATAAGGATGGAGTTAATTAAAAAGTAAGTTCCGAGGGAACAAATTTTGTATATTGTAATTTTGTTCCGTAAAACCCTATGAAAACAGCTGCTAATGACTAGCGCTAAAGGAAGAAAATAGGCAATAGCTATAAAATCGTTAATAATTCCTACTAAAAATATACCAGGGAGCTCGGTTATAGCGATTTGGTTTTGTATTATTCCAAATAAACCTAGGCAAGCTCGAGTAACGAATTGAAATATTAAATATATTCTAATAATTGTAAGATCAAAAAAACTTTTTAACATCTAATAAATTATATCATTTTATAATTTTTTAAAAATTGCAGGGCAAATTTCAGTCCTTTATCATCAATAGAGTGGGTTAGATTATCAATGAGCAGTTTCTCATGTTTAATTTCATTTTTGGTAAAATATTTCGCCGCATTATTGGTTTCTTCGTAATTTACTACATCATCCTCCTTGCCATGAATTAAGCATATAGGAGTTAATCTGTTAATTAAATTAGTAGGCGGCAATAACCTGCCCGAAAAAGCAATAGTTGCTCCATAAGACTCCATTTGAGTAAGAGTAAGATACATTGCTATCATGGCTCCTTGCGAAAATCCAATTAGGATAGTATTTTTATTAGTAATATTAAGCTCCTTTTGCTTATGTTTTATAAGTTCATTAATTAAAGGAGCATTTTTTTCGGCTAGCTTTAATACTACCGAAGCTGATCTATCTTGTAAGCTGAACCATTGACGTCCAAAAGGTGCCATATCATATGCTTCTATTCCATGGGGTGAAATAAAATGACAAGCAGGCATTGCTTTTTGAATATAGGGAACTAAGTTAATCAAATCATTACCGTCAGAGCCAAGCCCATGAAGTAGGACTACAAGCTTCTCAGGTGTTGGGGTTAGTGAAGCTATTTCTGGATAATCTAAAAATTGATTTTCTTGCATAATTTTTTAATTTTGATTGTTAACTCTAACTAAAATAAATTGCTTCAGCAGCTGCTTTTAATTTTTTAATTCTTTGGAACGTATGTTGTAATAAAAATCACTTCAATAATTTGAATCAAGCCTTGGCTTTATAGTAAGCACGCTTTTAGGAAAAGTGGACTTTATATGCAAAAATCATATAGTTTAACAAGTGTAAACTATAAAATACTATAATATAAATTTTGCCAAATCTCTATTTTTAATCAACCCTTCTAGTCCTTTATTAACAAATTCTCTATCAATTAGAATCTTCTTTTCTTTCATATCACTTGCTCTAAAACTAATATCTTCAAGTAGATGCTCTAATATAGTATGAAGTCTTCTAGCACCTATATCTTCAATTTCAATGTTAAAGTTTGAAGCGTGATGTGCTATCTCTTCAATTGCCTCTTTAGAAAAGGTAAGATTCACTTTTTCAGTAGCAATTAAAGCTGTATATTGCTTTATAAGGCTGGCTTCAGGTTCAACTAATATTTTAATTAGATCTTCTTTGGTTAAAGAAGTCATCTCTACCCTAATAGGAAGCCTACCTTGTAACTCTGGTAAAAGGTCGGAAGGTTTTGACAAATGAAAAGCTCCTGAGGCTATAAATAAAATATGGTCTGTTTTAATAGTACCGTATTTTGTTACCACATTTGTTCCTTCGATTAGAGGAAGCAAATCTCGTTGTACACCTTCTCTGCTAACTTCTCCGCCTTTTCCTTCTGATCGTGAAGTTATTTTATCTATTTCATCAAGGAAAACTATTCCGTCGTTTTCAACTGCTTTTAATGCAGCTGATACTATTTTTTCCTGATCTACCATTTTTTCTGACTCTTCAGAAGTAATGACTTGTAAGGCTTCTTGAACGGTTAGTTTTTTTAATTTAGTTTTTTCACCGCCAAAAGCTTTACCGATCATATCGCTAATATTTAGAACCCCCATGGCAGCTCCTGGCATACCTGGGATTTCAAAACTTCCTCCCCCCATAGGCGAGGGGGTGTAGTTTACGCCAATTTCTATTTCAGAGTTATTAAGTTCTCCCGATAAAATTTTTGCTCGAAATTTCTCTCTAGTTTCAGGAGAAGCGGTTTTACCAACTACTGCGTCAAGAATTCTTTCTACTGCCTGCAGCTGGGCGTTTTTTTCAACTTCGGCTTTGGCTTTAGCTTTATATGAGCTAACAGCAATTTCAGCTAAATCCCTAATTATCGATTCAACATCACGCCCCACATAACCTACTTCGGTAAATTTTGTTGCCTCTACTTTGATAAAAGGTGAATCAGCTAATCGTGCAAGCCTTCTGGCTATTTCGGTTTTACCTACTCCAGTAGAGCCGATCATTAGAATATTTTTAGGCGATATTTCGCTTCGCATTGGTTCATCTACATGGATTCTTCTGTATCTATTTCTAAGTGCAACAGCTACAGCTTTTTTAGCAGCGTGCTGACCTACGATAAACCTATCTAGTTCGGCAACTATTTCTGCTGGAGTCAGGCCCATATTTTTTTTTGAACTCATATTACTTTCTCAATGATTATATTATGATTAGACATTACGCATATATCTGCTGCTATATGCATTGATTTTAAAGCAATTTCTTCGGCAGATAAGGGAGTGTCTATAGACATCAAAGCTCTAGCGGCAGATAGAGCAAAGAATCCACCAGAGCCGATAGCTGCAATATTGTTTTCTGGTTCTATTACATCTCCGTTACCTGAAACTATAAGAATATTATTTTTATCCGCAACTATTAACATTGCTTCAAGACGCCGGAGGTATTTGTCCGTACGCCAGTCTTTAGCAAGTTCAACAGCGCTTCTAACAAGCTGGTTGGAATGTTTTTCCAATTTTGTTTCTAAACGTTCGAAAAGCGTAAAAGCATCAGCGGTAGAACCAGCAAAACCTGCCACTATTTTGTTATTACACAGAGTACGAAGTTTTCGGGCTGTGGATTTCATAACCATGTTACCAAGAGAAACCTGACCGTCAGCAGCTATTACGATCTCGTTACCTTTTTTTAGGCAAAGTATGGTAGTCCCTCTTAACCCCGTATTATTATTTAAATTATCTGACATAAAAATTTTTCTTTATAAACCTTGTACAAACTATCAATTTAGTAGATAATTATCAAGGGTGAATTTTGCAAGTGTAACGAATGAATTTATATTCCATATATGCTGGCGACGTAGGTAAAAATTCCGATCCGGTAATAATTAAACAAAGATTTTCACCTGTTGCTAGTGTTTTTAACCTGTTTTGGGCAATATACCATAGAATGTGGTTAGTTGTCATTTTAGTTATGGTAGCTAATTTTATCGTAATTTCCTTTAGTGAAACAGAAGTTGTTTCACTAATAGGGAATTTAAAATATATTGTTCAGTTTTTCATCTTTGGGTTTTTTGCCACAGAAACTAGAGAATTTTATGCAAGGAAACGTGGCATGCAGCTAGATGATATAATACTTGCTAATTCTGAAGAAGAAGCTGAGCTAAAGTATATGACACGAACTAATATCTAATTTTGAATAAAAATATAATAAATATCATATGTACGATACGAATAATATTTTTGCTAAAATAATCAGAGGTGAAATATCATCTTCTAAGGTTTATGAAGATGAATATATTATCGCTATAAATGATATAAATCCTGTTGCTCCTATCCATATCCTAGTTATCCCAAAAGGTGGATATAGAAATTTTGATGAGTTTAGTCAAAAAGCCAGGCCAGAAGAATTAACCCATTATTTCAGAAAAATATCAGATATAGCTAAGTCTCAAGGAGCAGAAGAATATCGCATTGTTAGCAATAATGGCTCATCTTCAGGACAAACTGTTTTCCATTTTCATACTCATATTATTGCTGGGGCAAGCTTTAGTAAATTAATTTAAAATGAATATAATAAAAAATGAAAAAATATAATGTAGCTGTAATAGGTGCAACAGGTAATGTCGGACGAGAGTTACTTAATTCGCTTAGTCAAAGAAACTTTCCTGTAAACAAAATTTTTGCAGCAGCCTCTGCTGATTCGGTAGGGAAATCGGTAAGTTTTGGTGATAGCACTATTAAGGTATGCCAAATAACGGATCTTGATTTTTCTGATATTGATTTTGCTTTTTTCTGTGCAGGTTCAAAAGTATCAAAGCAATATGCGAAAACAGCCGCAAGTAAAGGATGTACGGTCATTGACAAATCCTCTCTCTTTAGGCTGGAGGATGATGTACCGCTAGTTGTTCCTGAGGCAAATATTTCTGTCTTAAAAAATTTTAAATCTGGTGGTATTATATCCAATCCTAATTGTTGTTCCATACCTCTTGCGGTAGCTTTAAAGCCCCTAGATAATGCGGCAAAAATAAAACGAGTAGTAATTTCCACTTACCAATCAGTTTCTGGAGCTGGGAAAGAAGCTATGGATGAGCTATATCTCCAAACCAAAGCCAAATTTATTTTTGAGAATATACCACCAAAAGTCTTTCCGACACAAATTGCATTTAATTTATTTCCCCATATCGGCGATTTTCATGAAAATGGAATTACTGACGAAGAGTATAAAATAGAGCAGGAGCTAAAAAAAATTATCGGCAGGGATATTAAGGTCAGTGTCACATGTGTGCGAGTTCCTGTTTTTGTTTCCCATTCCATGTCAGTTAATGTAGAATTTGAAAATAAAATAAACGCAAAAGAGGCAGAGGAGATTCTTTTGGAGTTAGACGGAATTATCACTTATAGTTGTAATAATGAAATAAAATATGCAACTCCTGTTGACGTTGTAGAAGAAGATGGAGTATATATCTCTAGAATAAGAGATGACAATTCTTGTAACAACACTATTAATATGTGGGTAACTACTGATAATTTACGTAAAGGTGCTGCGCTAAATGCAGTCCAAATAGCTGAAGAATTAATTTAAAGTTGTATGAAAACAATAAAATTAAAATACAAGGGATTGTAAATGTATTTAACAAATGAAAATTTAACTTTTGTCAAAAAAAATGAATCTTTATTTGTTTCGCTCAAATATCTAGATTCCCAGGGTAATTTAAATCAGGTTGATAGTGCTACTAAAAATGTCTTAACTGACCCCCATAATCACGGGTTTGAGCTAAGTAAAAATATATGTTTACTACCGATTGATTCTAAGGGATTTTGTGATCCATTTCGGTCTTTGCCTACTACTAGTTTTTTGTGCGTTAATCTAGCAGAAGACTTAAACATTAGAAAGTATGCTAGCAAACTTATCTGTGATTTTCTTCCTAATATGGTAGCAACATTTGAAGCTGAAATAAAATTCTGGGTAGAACCTTCGGGAGAAGAAAGTGAGGTGTGGAAGGTAGATCCATTTGATTGCTATAGCAATTTACGTAGTGATATCCTTGAAACACTAGAAAAAATTGATATTAAAACCACTATCCATAGGCCTGGAAATAAAAAAGGTGAGTGTATAATAGGATTTAAGGGGGAGAATATTATAGATTTAGCTGATAATTTTATCCTTACAAGATTTGTTATAAATAATATAGCCGCAGACTATGGCTACAGGGTACTTTTTAACAAAGACAAAGAACAAAACCTTAAGTTGATTTTGGTATGCAATAATAACGACGGGCAAATGTTTCTAGATAATTTTATCGCTAATTACCCATTAATATTAGAATATAACAACCTATTGCAAATGAGCAATTTAAGCTCTAAATCTTTATCAAAAAGAATACTTTTTAATGAAGATTGTAAATTGCACGTGAAATTCTCCACCGGAAGTAATTTTATTCCTTATATGAATTTTGCCTTTGTTGTTCTTTGCCTTTCAGAAAATACAGAAATTTTGACAAGATTAAAACAAAAGGAATTTGTAAAATTTATTAAGTATTATAAGGGAAAAGTGTTAATAAAAACTAGCTAATATTTAATAAATTATGTATAATACCCATCTAAAAATATGGTCATTAATATTATGAATCAGAAAGAGGCCAAGAAAAAGGATAATCCACTGAAAATTGCTTTAGATAAATGTGAGGCAGCTTTTAAAATTACGTTTGTGTTTGCTTTTATAATCAACTTGTTAATGTTAGTGACTCCTTTATATTCCTTACAAGTACTAGACAGAGTTATAGGAAGCGGTAATTTAGATACTTTATTATTGCTCTCTTTGATTATTGGATCGATATATTTTGTGCATGGTCTCTTACAGATAGCTCGGTCTTTTACTTTAATAAAAGTTGGAGAATGGCTTGATAATACTTTATCTCCAATTATTTTTAGCCACTCAATTTCTGCATCGGCTACTAAAGTTAATCCGGCTTCCAGCCAACTGCTCCGGGACTTTCAGACCTTAAAGACTTTTCTAACCAGTACAGGGATTAATACTGTTTTTGATGCTCCTTGGAGTATAGTATATATTGTAATAATTTTCTTGATTCATCCCTATATTGGGTGGATTACAATTGCAGGAGCAGTAATTATTGTTGCTTTTGCATTTTTTAATGCGGTAGCTACCAATAAAACCCTTGGCGAAGCTACTGAATTTTCAATCAAAGGTATGACCCAGGCCGATGTTGCAAATAGAAATGCTGAAGCGGTAGAGGCAATGGGTATGATTAAAAATGTTACCAAGAATTGGGCAAAATTTAATGAAGCCTCTCTTGCTAAGCAATCTGTAGCCAGTTATAGAAACGGTATAATCTCTAATTTTTCCAGATTTATTCGAAATATTATGACGATGGCTGTTACCGGTACCGGTGCTTATGTTGTGGTAAAAACGGGTGGTCAAGATATGACTACCGGCGGTATGATTGCCAGTTCTATTATAGTAGGGAAAGCTTTAGCCCCTTTTGATAACTCTATTGTTATGTGGAAAACTATTAGCAGTGCTATTAAGTCTTATAAAACAATTAACGAATCTTTTAATAACTATCAGGAAAGAGACCAGGCCATGCCGATACCACAGGTGGAAGGTCATTTGACAGTAGAAAATATTTTTTATGTTATACCGACTAAGCCTGGAACTCCTCAGTCTTTAGTACCAAGGTATATTTTAAAAGGAGTGTCTTTTTCTCTGCAACCTGGTGAGATATTAGCTATTATTGGTGCTAGTGCTGCCGGCAAGTCTACTCTTGCAAAAATAATTGTAGGTGTTTGGAATGCTTCTACGGGTTCAGTAAGGCTTGACGGAGGGGATGTATACACTTGGAATAGGCAAAATTTTGGCGAGCATGTCGGTTATTTGCCCCAAGGGATTGAGCTTTTTAGCGGTACTATCAAAGAAAATATAGCAAGGATGGCAGAAGAAGTATCACCGGAGAAAGTAATTGAGACGGCAAAAATGTGTGATGCTCATGAAATAATACTGCGCTTTCCGGAGGGGTATGATACAGATATAGGTAATGCTGGCTCAAATCTATCTGGCGGCCAGCGGCAAAGGATAGGGTTAGCCAGGGCTTTTTATGGTAATCCGAAGCTTGTGGTTCTCGATGAACCTAATGCTAATTTGGATGAGGCTGGAGAACTTGCTCTTTCAACGGCGCTCAGAGAAGCAAAAAAGAAAGGAATAGGTGTCATCGTTATTTCACACCGGCCGTCTGTATTGTCGGAAGTAGATAAGATAATGGTTTTACAAGATGGAGCTGTAGCAAGTTTTGGTTCAAAAGAAGAAGTTCAAGGGCGGATAAAAATGCTTCAAAATGGTATGATTCATATTAATGAACAGTAATAAATATATTTTCGGTTATGTCAGATAATAAAAAACTAGATCCCGAGAAGCTTAAACAGCTTCAGCAATTAATGGCTAAAAATGGCATGTTGCCTCCGGGTGCAATGGGAGCAGGAGCATTAGCGCAATCTGAAAAAAAGCGAAAATTATCTCTAAGAAATGTTTTTGTAGGGATTCTTCAATCTATGCAATCTGGCGTAAGGTTTATTGATCAATTTACTAATTTTATTATTAATCGCCAGACTGCTAATTCAAATGATGTGATTGAGAGTGCTAAGTCACCTATTATGTTTGGAACTTACGTAACAATTATTTTTGTAGTTTTTGGCTTAATATGGTCTGCAATCGCTCCTCTTGATAGTGCTGCTGTTGCTTCTGGAACAGTTATTAGTAATACTCAACGTAAAAGCTTAAATCATCAAGAAGGGGGGATAATAAAAGCTATTTATGTGAAGGTAGGAGATTATGTAAAAGAAGGAGATCCGCTGCTAGAGTTTGATTCAACTAAAATCAAATCTGAATATGAAATTGTATTACATCAATACCGAAGTTTCTTAGGATTTGAAACCAGATTACTTGCAGAGATTAATGACCAAGATATTATAGAATATCCTGAATTTTTAACCAAAGATAAAGCAATTCCGGAAGTAGCAAAAATTATTGAAACGCAAAATAATTTATTCAATTCTCAGAAAGATCTTAAGAGAGCTGAACAAGATTCTTTAAAGCAAAAAATTAAACAATCCCAAAAACAAATTGAAGGCTTAGAAGCAAAAAAAGTTTCCTTGATAAAAACGCTGGAGTTTATAAAAGACCGGGTAGGAGCAACAAAAAAATTGAGTGATAAAGGTTTCGCCCAGAAGGCAGCTTTACTTGAATTGGAAGCAAAAGAAGCTTCTGCGCTTAGTGAAATTGCTATGGCTGATAGTGAAATTGCCAGATCAGAACAAGAAATTACAAGAACCGAAATTGAGTTCCTTAATTTAGATAGCAAATTTGTAGCTCACACTTTGAGTGAATTAAAGGATGTACAGATTAATGTATCAGATAAGAAAGAGAGATTTTATGCTCTTAGTGATATGCTAGAACGTGCTGTGCTAAAATCCCCAGTAGATGGCGTGGTCAATAATATCAATTACCATACTGTTGGTAGTGTGATTCCGGGTGGACAAACTATTATGGATATTTCTCCAAGTGGCGATCATTTAATTATTGAAGCAAAAATAGAACCTAAAAATATTGATTCAATTAGGGTAGGGCTTAAGTCTAAAATACGTTTTAGCGCTTTTAAATCCAGAACTACGCCTTTATTTACTGGTACGGTTGTATCCCTTTCTCCTGATATAGTTATTGAGCAGAGGAATCAAATGGATAATCGTTATGCTGGTGGTTATTATTTGGCACGGATAGAGCTAAATATGGATGAATTTAACGAAGTAGCCCGTACGAGGAAGATAGAATTGCATCCTGGTATGCAAGCGGAAGTGCAAATTGTAACTGGTACAAGAACTTTATTAAAATACTTACTTGACCCTGTTATTGATGCGATGTTTAAGGGGTTTAAAGAAAAATAGGTAATGGTTCTAATTGATACTGGAATATATAAAAATAAGAAGTTAACTTATATAAAAATTTATTGACTCTAAGGCTATGACAGTATATAAGTTAGCTGACTTAAGAAGCAACAATATCAAATTCCGAAATTAGGGGATGTAGCTCAGTTGGTAGAGCGTCTGCTTTGCAAGCAGAATGTCGGGGGTTCGATTCCCTTCATCTCCACCATATATTTTCTATTTTAATTAGTGCTTGATACCGGAAATAATGGAATAAACCCTCTAACTAGAGGGAAGAGGCTAATAATCAAATTACTAAGTACCAATTAATTGTAATCTAAACGTTTTTTTCTGCTAGAGCAATCATAAGCAAATTTTGACCAGCTTAATATAAGCTATACAAACAAGTCATGGTATAACAGAATCTATCAAATGCCCAAGTCTCTACTTTATTTTGATAGTACCGGACTTAAAGCTTAACATTTTCTAATTTCCTGGGTGAACTTATTAGTATGTTAAAGGAATATTACGCAGTTGTGTAGGGTATATAATTTAGCAGTAAAAACTCAGTATAGATAAACGATAGGTTTTGAATTAAGAAGCAGATGCAGAATTAAAAAATCCAGGAAAATAGGTTTTAACTGAATTCCTGGATTGATGATAATAGAGGCTAAAAATATATGATTTTATTTTTAACAACTACTTCTATATTTTTTCTCGTGTAGAATCTATGAGTCACCCCCTCCTTGACTCACATCTCCTAAACTAGAAACTTCTTCTGAAATAGCACTACCGGTAGAACTGGAGCTGACAGTTGACACCAATGAAATTAGGTCCATAGGAGATTCAGAGGAAGAAGATGGACTTGTTTCGGAAGTACTACTATCAGAAGAACTAGAGCTGCTAGTGAATAAGGAAAAAGGGCTTGTTTTAAAGATCATACTCTCCGAAGAACTAGAGCTGCTTGATGAATAAGACGAAGATAAGCTACTAGAGGAGTCGGATGAATAAGACGAGCTGCTGGATGATTTCTCTGAATCAGAAAATTGCTGTAAGGTAGATTCATACTCTTTCATAATTCTATCCTTTTCTTGCGGGTAATCCTCAATAAGTTTATATAGTTCCTTTAGAGTGTTGCTGATTTTATCTCGGGCAGATATGATTTCTCCATTGATCCTTATAACCTCTTTATCGGACTCCATTTTCTCACTAATTTCCTTCAGTTGATTTGTTAAACTCTGATATGTTAGATTCTTATCTAAAGCATTTTCTTGGGTTAAAAGGTTTGCTTTCAATCCTTCAACAGCTTGTTGAGTATCAGTTTGGAATTTATCATAATCTGAAGATTGTACTACTTTTCCGCTTGAATATTCTAATCCGTATTTTTCTGAGTCGCTTTTTGCTATGGATACTGCGTTTAACTCGAATTTAAATTGGGATAAAAGGCTTTGAGTTCGCGTAACTTCAATATATTCTGGTAATTGTTGTATTTCTTTATTTAACTGTTCTTTTTCTGCTTGAAATTTCTTTTTAATTCCTTTTTCTTGATTATAAAGCTCGATGTTTTCTTTTGTTAAGCGCGCTACAGTTCTTGCTAAAGTTTGGGCTGATCCTAAAATTCCATCTGATTTCTCTTTTGCCATTTTCTGCCTCCATATTTGAAATTTTTATAACTTATCTGCTATAGCGGTAAATCAGGAATCGTGGGAAATTTAAGTTTTGCCACGAATCGAATATATTTATTGCTATAGCTTGATTAAACTATAAATTAAAAATTTTTTTAGTCAATAACTATAAGTTTATCTTAAAAGATAGGTTGTATTCAGACCACTGAAGTATAGATTAGATTATTAAGAGCTTTATTGCCTAAATTCTGATTTTGGTTATAGTATGTATAAAATCAGTATTTGGTGTTTAACGTAATAGGTTATGAGATATTCTAGATACATATTTATTGGGTTAGCTATTAAATGTGCCTTATTATTATCATATTATTTATATACCAGGCATTTTTCACATATTAATGGCAACGATATAATTATTGGTGAAGAACAGGAAGAGTTCAAAAGGAGGCCTATTGACCCGGGAGGAATTATTATCCCACATTCAAATAGCCTAATTTATGAGAAATTAAAACCTGCTAATGCTCCTGAAGCGGAGATTAATTTATCTTCTGAGCCAGAAGAACCACTAGAGCTTGGTTTCCGATCCCCTGCACATGATGTTGCTGAATATGACTCAATAGATGATATTTTAGCTAAAATTGATTTAGATGGAGAGGATAAACCGGCTGTAAATGTTTCTTCTTCCGAAGTTGATAATACTGTTAATACTGAACTAACTCGTGCTATGGAAGATGATGGCAACATCGATAACAGTACAGATGAGGATAAAGGGGAAGGTCAAGCCAATATACCTCAATTAAAAATTACAAGGCTCTCAGGAGAGAATAATAAATTATATAAACTTAATAAAAATTCTGCAGATTCCGGATATAAAATTCAACTATCTTCAGCCTGGTCAGAAAAAGAAGCAAACAATGAGTGGGAAAGAATACAAATGCGGCACATTAAATATTTAAAAAATGCCCAATTGGTTATAAAAAAAGTAAAAACTAATAATGATAGAATAATTTATTTAGTTATGGCAGGTAATTATCCTTCTCTAAACCAGGCAAAATTGGTTTGTAAAAAACTTGTTTCAAGTAAACAGAACTGTATAGTGACAAAATAATAGTCTTAAAAGTCAAATAGAGGAAAAGTTGAAAGGGCTTTTGGCAATCTTTACTGGGGCGAATGACGGGGCTCGAACCCGCGACCCTCAGATCCACAATCAGAAAGTCTAACATTTATCTATTTTTGTTAATTTTACTAAACCTTGACAAAATAAGCTTTCTAAGCTATCTGTATTTTATATATCTTTATTAATTATTACTAAAATGTATCTCTATAGTATACCGAGAGTATACCTTAGAAAAATATAGACTAATTCTAATGAGTTTTATTTATGCAAAAAAATATCAATTTTATAAAAAAGACGCTAGATAGCCTAAAACTGCCTGATAAAAACAAACGCCATTATTTTTATGATACCTTAGTTCGGGATAAGGGCATAGTTTAGAGAAAGATCAAAATCATAATTTATTGAAGGTTTATTTTTCTTGAGGCAGTAAGATATAAAGGTGGATAGTATATGTACAAA
>Ga0209229_10000300_pt1 | contig 19846 bp, 34 predicted proteins | sample SanBayMetagenome_FD_187466 | JGI IMG/M metagenome (GOLD analysis project Ga0209229, IMG submission 187466) | Freshwater and sediment microbial communities from dead zone in Sandusky Bay, Ohio, USA (SPAdes) (version 2) | ecosystem: Environmental > Aquatic > Freshwater > Lentic > Sediment... | reverse complement strand
TCTTGGTATAAAACTTACGAAAGAAATCTTCGCAAAGAAAGAACAATTAAATTTATTAATATTCAATATGATAGAACTATAGATGATAATGATATTGCTGATGCCTGCGGAATTGGTCATTGGGCAATTAAAAATTGGAATAAAGCAGTAGGAGGGGCTGAATAATGCCAGAGTTAAATGCAAACATACCACCAATACATTGTTATGTACGTGGAAACTATTTAAGAAATCACAAAGATAGTCACGATAAGTACTTTGAGTGTGTTGTCTTTGGTGTCTCAAGTTTAAAATCAAGAAGTCCACTGTTTCATATTATGATGCCAGATGGTGGTTTATGGTGGAGACTTCCGATTTCTGCCTTTTGTACAGAGCCAGGAATCCCTGAAGTAGATCTACATAATTTAGTTTTGTGGAACTCGTTTAGTCACCACATTTCCGTAACTCAGTTTGAAAATCTAACAAACCTTAGAATGTCTTACATAGATAGAACAAAGACAATGCATAAAGGAACCTATCTATTTACATTAGACTGGCACAATCCAGACACAAATGTGTTAGATGATGGGTACTCTGAAAGCCCAGCAGACCATAAGTGTGGCCACGTAATACAAAGAGATGATGGAAATTTTGCGATCCAGCCTAACAATCGGGTCCGTGTATATGAGCCATCCTTTACTCTTGAAAAAGAATATTTGATTGATAGAATAATTAATGAAAGAAAATATGATGTTGAAAATCAAGACAAGTGGATATTAGAGAACTCTGATAGGTTTAATTACGATATTAATGAGAAAGAAGTTGACAATTAATACCATGGGTGCTAAACTATATACAAGCGAAGTCTATATGCGTAAGAGATATCTTGTGGATAAAAAGACTCCAGAAGAGATTGCAAAGGAGTGTGGATCAAGTGTTGAAACTATCTATGTCTACCTTGCTAAATTTGGATTAAGGAAATCAAAACGATGAACAAAATTGAAAAAACATTGGTTGCGGTTGCAGTTGTAGGCATGGTAGGATTTGGTTTTGCAATTGCTGTATTAAAAGGAATTCCAGAAGCATTTGACTGGGAACTTGATGAAGAGGAAAACTATGAGTGAAGAAACCCAGTTTACTATTGGCCAGGTCTGTGATGAGATAAAGTCAATGCTTATTGCAAAAAATAAGTCTTATGGAGATTCAGCGCTTAACCCAGTTAGAATTTTTGCTACCTCTGATAATGTTGAACAACTACACGTTCGCATTGACGATAAACTTTCTAGGATTTCAAGAGGCGGATCTTTTGTTGGTGACAATGATATTGATGACTTGATTGGCTATTTAATATTGTTAAAAATTGCACGGGAGTTAAATAATGTCAACTGAAGATGATTTAGTAAAGCACCTTGACCAAGTAAATCAAGTAGTAGAAGAATACCTAAAGGGCAACGACCCAACTGTAATTTCAAAACAACTCGACATACCAAGACAACGAGTAGTTACTTTAATTAATGAGTGGAAAGTTATGGCATCTGCTAACGATGCTATTCGTGCTCGTGCCAAAGAAGCATTAGCAGCAGCGGACACACACTATAGTAAGTTAGTGTCTCGTACATACGAAGTTATTGATGAAGCATCTATGACTAACAATCTTAGCGCAAAGACTGCAGCCATTAAACTTGTAATGGATATTGAGTCTAAAAGAATTGATATGCTACAGAAGGCTGGCTTGCTTGAGAACAAAGAACTTGCAGAAGAAATGATTGAGATTGAGCGTCGTCAAGAAGTTCTTGTTTCAATATTAAAAGATATTGCATCTGAGTATCCTCAGATTCGTGATGAGATTATGCGTAGACTTTCTTCATTTGCAAAAGACAACGAGGTGATTACAGTTGTCCACGATGTTCAATGAGTTCCTTGAAGCATTAAAGGATGATCATTTTGAAGAGATTCCAGTAGATGCAAAGACATTTGTAGAGGGTGAAGCCTATCTTGGGCAGCCACCACTATCTGATGTTCAATACGATATCGTTGAAGCAATGAGCCAGATCTATCGTAAAGAAGATCTGATAAATATGATGGGTGAAGAAAAAGGAACTAAGTATTACAATAAGTACACAAAAAATGAAATCATTCTGCAACTTGGCAAGGGATCTGGAAAAGACTTCACATCAACAGTAGCCTGCTCATATATTGTATACAAACTTCTATGTCTTAAAGACCCAGCAAAGTATTTTGGTAAGCCCTCTGGAGATGCTATTGACCTTATTAACGTGGCTATTAACGCTCAACAAGCAAAGAATGTTTTCTTTAAAGGTTTTAAGACTAAGATTGAAAAGTCCCCTTGGTTTGTTGGAAAGTATAATGCTAAGGCAGACTCCGTTGAGTTTGATAAATCTATTACAGTTTATTCTGGTCACTCAGAAAGAGAATCACACGAAGGTTTGAACTTGTTGCTTGCAGTTCTTGATGAGATTTCTGGTTTTGCTTCTGAGATTGGAACAGGAAATGATCAAGGTAAGACTGCTGACAATATCTATAGAGCATTCCGTGCTTCCGTAGATTCTCGTTTCCCAGACCTTGGTAAGGTTGTTTTGCTTTCATTCCCAAGATATCCAGGGGACTTTATTTCAGAAAGATATGATGCAGTAATTGCTGAGAAAGAATCAATTGAAAAGACTCATAGGTTTATCATTAACCCAATCTTGCCAGAAGATGATCCAGATAACTACTTTGATATTTCCTGGGATGAAGATCAAATCATCTCATACAAATACCCAGGCGTATTTGCATTAAAGAAACCAACTTGGGAAGTAAACCCTACAAGAAAGATTGATGATTTTAAGATTGCCTTTTTAACAGACATTGGCGATGCTATGCAAAGATTTGCTTGTGTTCCAACATTTGCATCAGATGCATTCTTTAAGCAGTCTGAAAAGGTAAGATCTTGTATGACAGCAAGAAATCCTGTGGATAACTTTAGAAGGTTTGATGAATCTTTTAAGCCAGACCCAGATAAGGTTTATTATGTTCACGCCGACCTTGCACAAAAGCACGATAAGTGTGCAGTTGCCATTGCTCACGTAGATAAGTGGGTAAACATTCAGGTAATTAACAACTACGAACAGGTTGCACCAATTGTAGTAGTAGATGCAGTAGCGTGGTGGGAGCCAAAAGTTGAAGGGCCTGTTAACTTATCTGAAGTAAAGATGTGGATTCAGAACCTTCGCAGGCTTGGCTTTAACATCGGAATGGTTTCCTTTGACCGTTGGCAGTCGTTTGACATTCAAAACGAATTGAAACAGGTAGGAATGAGAACTGATACTGTTTCTGTTGCTAAGAAGCACTACGAAGATATGGCAATGCTTGTATATGAGGAAAGATTAGTAATGCCAGCAATCGAATTATTGTTTGATGAACTAACACAGTTAAAGATTATGAAAAATAATAGAGTTGACCACCCACGCAAAAAGTCAAAGGACTTGGCTGATGCTGTGTGTGGAGCAATATTTGGGGCAATATCACATACCCCAAAGGACCAAAACCAGGTGGTTGAAGTCCATACGATTAGTGATCGACCTAAGCAAGTTGACACACTATCTGAGAACGTGATACAATATAAACCTATGCCAGATGATGTAAAAGATTATCTGGATAGATTCAATCTAATATAAAGAAAAGGAAAAAATAAATGAATTCATTTAAGAAAATCTCAATTGCTACTGCTGCAGCCCTAGCAATCGTTGGACTTTCTGTAGCACCTTCTTCGGCAGCACCTCTGACCGTAGCAGTTGCATCAGCAACTAACGCAACAACGGCGACAGCACCAGCAACCGTAGCAGTGCCATCAGCAAACCAGATTACATCTGGAACATCTGTAGCACTAGCAGCAACAGCAGATACAGGAACAATCGTTTCTTTTACTGCTTCACCAACCGTTAAGTTGGTTGCAGCACTACACACTTCAAGTGCACCAGTTTCTGTTGCATCAGGCGTGTCAACTCTTTCAGTAACATCTGCAGGAGCAGCAATCACAGTTTATGCTTATACAACAACAACAGCAGTTGGATCAGTTACCATTGTTAATGGCGCTTATTCAACAATTGTATACATCAAGGGAACACCAGGAGCAGCATCAAATGTTGCAGTCTCAGTTCCTTCAGCAACAGCAGTTGGAACAGTTCCAACAATCACAGTTTCAGCAACAGATGTTTTTGGAAACGCAATCGCAACAGGTGAAACAATTACTGCTACAGTAATCGGATCAACATTTGCTGACGGTTCATCTACAAAGAATCTAGTTACCACAACAACAGCCGAAAACGCAGCAGACTCAACTCTCGTAGTTGGATCAAAGACTGCAGCACTTGCTACAGCAGTAGCAGGAACAATTCAGGTTGTCGTTACTGGTGTTTCATCAGCAGCAACAGTTGCTGGTCTTCCAGTACCAACTAAGGCAGCAACAGCGTCATTCGTTGTTTCAGATCTTAATGGAACAATTGCAACACTTCGTGCAGAACTAGCAGCAGAAAAGGCTGGTCGTGCACTTGATGCACAGGCAGCATCTAACTTGCTCGCAGCAGAGAAGGCTGGTCGTGCAGCAGATAAGGTTGCAGCAGACAAGGCACTTGCAGATGCACTTGCAAAGGCATCAGCAGATGCAGTAACAGCAAAGGCAGCAGCAGATGTTGCTACCGCTGCAGCAGCAGCAAAGTACAAGGCAGAATACAATGCACTTGCTACAAAGTGGAACAAGAAGAATCCAAAGGCTAAGGTTGCTCTAAAGAAGTAACTTAATCCAACAATTAGGGGAGTCAGGAAACTGGCTCCCTTTTTTGTGCAATAAAATGATATAATAACCTTATCAGACATCCAGTCTGCAAGGGGGAAAGGGAATTAAAAAATTATTACGCATAGCCATGGTTTTATCTTTGGCTCTATTCCCTTTGCTGGTAGGAATTGACAAGGCTCACGCAACAGAAGGCTTAACTGCTCAGGTTTACAATGTCCAGGGTCAAAATAATGCCCCGTATATCCCTCAAGGAGCCTCTCCAGTACGCACAGTAAATGTCCCTAATGTTGACTTTCAATGGGGTAGTGGTAGCGTCTTAGGTGGGCCTTCAGAGGATGTTATAGTACGATTTACTGGCTCAATCCGCAGCAATACAACCCAGAATATATCATTTTTAGCAACAGCAGATGACGGCACTAAACTCTATATTGATGGTGCTTTAGTAGCAGATGACTGGTTTGATAAAGGTGGCGGAGGAACTACGACTGATCCAATATCTTTTACAGCAGGAGTTCCAAAAACCATAGAATTAATGTACTATGAAAATGGAGGGGGAGCAAATGTATTCCTTCATTGGGATCAGTCTGGATCTATGGATATTATTCCAGCATCAGCCTTTACATCCCAAGCAGCCCCAGTAGTCAAAACAATAGGTCCTCCAAGGAACTTAACAGTAGTAGATGGTGCTACTGCAACTACTTTGACTTGGGAAGCACCTAATACTGGCAACACTCAGCCAGAAAGATATGCTATAAGTTTTACTACTGAAGGACAAAATGGTTGGGGTATTGCAACTGGAAATGTTGGAGACGCTAATGCTCTTAATACAACAATAACAATTAATCACTCATTGCTTGAAGGTTTGATGCCAAGCGGAACAGTGTGGTCTTTTCATATTAGATCAGACAACGACACCTTGTCTTTGTATTCTGAAAACTCAAATGTAGTTACATTAAAAATTGGAAAGACTCAAGCAGAAAAGGATGCTGATGCTGCAGCAGCGATAGCAGCACAACAAGAATTGGATAGACAGTCAGCAGCAAATACTGCTGTAACTAATTATGAAAATCAACCAATAACAACTCTTTCAGAAGTATCAATTGCAGAAAGTTTAAAGTTACTTGCTGATACTGCAACAGCGACAGTTTTAAATCAAAATATAAAAATATCGTTACAATCAAGAATTGATATAAAACAATCTGCCGTATCTTCAGCAAAGGCCTCACTAATACAAGCAAAACTTGAAGCAGATGCTGCTGCATTGATAGCACAGCAAGCAGCAGAAGCCCAAGCAGAAGCAGCAAGACAGGCAGCATTGGCTGCAGAAGCAGCAAGAGTTGAAGCAGAAAGACAGGCAGCACTTGCAGAAGCAGCACGAATAGCAGCAGAACAAGAAGCAGCAAGACAGGCTGCTTTAGCAGCACAGGCAGAAGCAGATAGAGTTGCAGCAGAGATTGCTGCAGCAAAGGCTGAGGCTGATCGTATAGCAGCAGAAGAGGCTGCAGCAAAGGCCGAAGCAGATAGACTTGCTGCGGAAGAAGCAGCCGCAAAAGCAGAAGCAGATAGAATAAAGGCTGAAGAAGAAGCAGAAAAAGCCAGGGCAGAAGCAGAAGCAAAGGCTGAGGCAGATGCTAAGGCTGAGGCTGAAAGATTAGAAGCAGAGGCGGAAGCAATAAGACAAGCAGAGGAAGATGCAAAGGCTGAAGCAGAAGCAAAGAAAGCAGAAGAAGAGGCTGCAAAACAAGCAGAAGAAGATGCCAAAGCAGAGGCTGAAGCAAAGGCTAAAGAATTAGAAGAAGAAAAGGCTGCTGAAGAAGAAGCAAAAGCAGAAGAAGAAGAGTTAAACGAAATACTTGAAGATGCAAAAGATGGCAAAGAATTAACTGAAGAACAAAAAGAAGTTGTTGTTGCCTCATTAATTGAAAATCTAAAGCCTGGAGAATCTATTTCTGCAGCAGAAGTAAAAGCATCTGGAGTATCTTACGCAGACCTTCCAGCAGAAACTCCAGTTGAGGTTCGTACAGATGAAAATGGAAATGCTCTTGTTATTACTGCAGAGGTTGCTGCAAATGTTGAATTGGTTCAAGATCCAGGTGCATTGTTAGAAGCAGCATTTACTGATCCAGGAGCAGCACTAGCAGCACTTGGAAGTATTGGAGCAGATATGACTGAAGAAGAAAGAGAAGAAGCAAAAGATATGGTTGTGGCAACAGTTGTTGCAACTGGAGCAGCATTAAACGCAGTAGGTTTGGCCACTGGAGGTTCAGCACCTGCTGCCCCTTCTGGTGGAGCAAGTAGCGGTACAAATTCAGGTGGTTCAAGGAGGAATGAAAAATGGTAAAACTTATCAAGGATATTCTTGATCAACAGTGGACCCTTTTGGGTATGTTTATCGCTTGGGTTGTTCTGGACGGTAGCGCAAAAACTGTTGTTGGTTATGGAATTATGTTAACAATGACTACATGGATACTAAGTTATCCTATTAGGAATAGAGAGGAGGACTAAAAATGGCAACTAAGAAAATAGCAGTGGCTCCTAAAAAGGAGAATCCACAAAAGGCTCTCCCAAATGTCTTGATGCGTATCGTAGCAGTATTTGCTGCTTCTGGTCTCTCAGTACTTGGTGCTGGAGCAGTGGTAGGAATTGATACAATTCAGGCAGTAATGCTTGCAGGTCTATTAGGCGTAGCAACAGTCGTTGAAAGACTGGCAAGGGCTTTTTTGGACGATGGAAAACTTACAATAGCAGAAATAAATGATGCATTTAAGACTGTAGATAAAAAGGCTAATTAATCATTGTAGGTTATAGTTGACAGCCCTCTCTGGGCAATGGTATACTTAAGTGTTACCTATCTGGAGAGGGCTTCATTATGACCTGTATTGCTGTAGTAAAACACGACGACAAAATTTATATGGCTGGAGATCGTGGTGCTTCAGACGACGGTACTATTCTAGCACTTGATGCCCCAAAAGTTTGGAAGATAGGTCCATACCTTATTGGATATGCAGGATCAATGGACGGCGAAAGAATCCGTTATAACTTTAAGCCAACTCCTCCAAATATTAAAGACACAGATAAGTTTATGCAAACAAGGTTTATTAAAGAACTAAAAGAATTTTATAATGAGTTCTGGGTTGATACATCTAAAGACGGAGATCTTGGTTTAATCATTGCAGTTCGTGGAGAAATCTATGAACATAGTTCTGCAGATATGTCTTTATCTAAGTATACACTTCCTTATCTTGCAATGGGCTCTGGTGCAGAGTATGCTTATGGGGTTTTGTATGCAACAGATAAACAAAAAAATGCAAGAAATCGGGTTGCTCAGGCAGTTAATGCTGCAATAAAATTTAACCCATCTTGTATGGGTCCAGTTGACATCGTTAGCCTTTAAGGGTATACTTTATATATGAGTGAAGAATTTGAAGAGATACTGAAAGATATTCAAAATATGGAGTCAGATTTTGATGAGTTTGAGATCTGGCTTGAAAACGGAATTGAGCGGGGATGGATAACAGAACCATTCTGTAATACTCACGAAGCAGATCCGTATATGACAGATGAAGAAGCAGCAGAGTGGGAAGAGGGCGGAGACCCTTGTCAAGTAGTTTTAAAAATCAAACAATAACTATAAGAGAAAGAGATAAAATGAAAAAAGCACTACTAGCAATACTATCAGCAGTACTTGTAATCACAGTAACACAGCCAGCACAAGCAGAAGATCAGAAGGTTTTAGCAATTATTGATTCTGCAATTAATTCTGCAAACTTTAATTCAATAGTACACGAGGTTTGCTTTACTACTGTTAAATCATCAAACCCTTCTCAAAATATGTCTTGTCCTAATGGAGAACTATTTATGGAAGGTCCAGGAGCAGCAAGTGCACCGTGGCCAGTATCTGTAAATAATGCAACATATCACGGAGACGCAATGGTAAAAGCAGCAATTGCAACTAACCCAAACATTAAAATTGTTTTTGTTAGGTATAACGATGTTACTGCAAGTGGTAACTCACGAGGGGATACTAAAGCATTAGCAGCAGCCATTGACTGGGTATCAAAGAATTCTGCAAAGTATAGTATCGATGCACTATCAATTAGCCAATCATCAATATCAAAGAATAATCTTGATGCGTGTGCTAGTACTGGAGTATTTAAAAATGAAGGCATTATCGCAAGCAGAGCAGTTTCACTGTTAAACTTGTCTAATGTTCCAGTTTTTGTTGGTACTGGAAATGATAGATCATCTACATTGGTTGGTTTTCCAGCCTGTATTCCTGGTGCTATTGGAGTAGGAGCAATGGCTTCTCTAACTGCATTTGAAGCAGTAACAAACAGAGGCCCTGGTCTTGATCTTGTTGCTCTTGGCAAAGTACGCATCACCAAGTACGGAGGATCTCAAACAGATATCTCTGGAACTTCTGCAGCAACAGTAGTTTCAGCATCTTCATATGTCGGGAAAAATATAAATAAAACATTTACAGATTATATAAACTCTCTACCAAAGGTTGTGCTATCTGGAGTGTCTTACCCTTACGCATCTAAGTAAAACAAAGTCCTGGGTATGACTAAAACTGCCCATCTTGCCCTATAACTCAGTTGGTAGAGTGCCGAACTGTTAATTCGGATGTCCCTGGATCGAGGCCAGGTGGGGCAGCGTGATATAATAGTATTGTCATACCTACAAGGAGGAATATCATGGCAGCAAAAGGATCAGTAGAAGCAATCATTGAGGTTGCAAAGAAAGAGTTAGGGACTATTGAAGGTCCAAAGGATAACGAAACAAAGTACGGCGCTTGGATGAAGGTTAACTTTCAACCTTGGTGCCAGTCATTCGTTTCTTGGTGTGCATTTACTGCAGGAGTGGCAAAGTTTCCAAAGTCAGCGTCAACAGTAGCAGCATCAGATCAGTTTAAGAAAGAAAAGCGTTGGGCAGATGCTCGTAATGATGATCCAACACCAGGAGACTGGATCTATTTTGATTTTCCAGAAGATGGCGTAAATCGTATTTCACATGTTGGTCTTTGCATTAAGAACAATGGCGATGGAACAATCCAAGTTATTGAGGGAAACACTTCAGGAACTGCAAAGGGAGACCAGCGCAATGGCGGAATGTGCGTAGAGAAGACTCGTGCATATGTAAAGGATAACAAGAAGAAGTTAGTTAACGCAGTTGTTGGTTGGGGTCGTCCAGTTTATGCTGGAGAAGAAAATACTCCACTACTTAATAAGTTGTCTGCTTCAAATATTGATATCAATGATCGTTCTGATTATATTCAGTTAGATGCTAAGCCAAAGAAGCCAGCACCAAAGGCTATTAAGCCAGCAGGAAAGAAATCTTCTGGTGGTGGAAGCAAGGCGCTAAGAGTTGAACTATAATGGAATCAACTAAAAGAACACTATTAAAGACAGCAAGTTGGGAAACTTTTCACCTTGTAGGAGTTGCTGGTGTTATTTATTTGTTCACTGGTGAGTGGGAGTACGCAAGTCTTGGTGCTCTCATTTACATCGGTTGGGAAGCACTTGGATATTTTCTACACGAAAGAGTCTGGGCTAAATTTGGAAGCAAGGTAAAATAATGAAATTTAAAATTATTAAGTTTGTTGCAAATATTTTAGGCTATCAACTTGGTAAGCAATTTTCAAATTCACCAGTCTGGATGTTAAAAGAAAAGAAAAAATCTAAGTAAATGGCATTGTACGAATACGACTGTATGCCTTGCGGTAAAAGGTATACCAAAGAAAGATCTATCAAAGACAACGATCCAGGGTATGATTGTGAAACTTGCAATCTACCGCTGGTTCGTGTATACTCTAATGTAGGAGCAGTATTCAACGGTAGTGGATTTTATTCCACTGACAACAGAAAGCGGTAGTATAATGTTTACAATGATTAAAGATGAAGTAAAGCAAGAGTGGCAGTTATCTCCAAAAGATCGCTGTGATAAATGTAATGCAGAAGCCTTGGTCCAGGTAACTGGAATTCCTGGAGACTTGCTATTTTGTGGTCATCACTATAATTCAATTATGTCTACCCCAGAAGGATATAAGGGTATGATGTCGTTTATGATTAGTGTTGTAGATGAGCGTGAAAAGTTGGTGGAAAACAGGGCAAAGGGAGAGTCTTATTAATGTATGAATACTATGTAAGAAAAGTAGAAAATATTGTTGATGGAGATACTATCGATGTCCTTATTGATTTAGGGTTTGATATTTTGTTTCAGTCCCGTGTGAGATTGGCTGGTATTGATACCCCTGAGTCTCGCACTAAAGACCTTAAAGAGAAGGCCCTTGGTCTTGAGTCCAAGGAGTACTTAAAGAAGGCTCTAAAGGATGCTAAGTCGGTTGTGATTAAGACTGAGAAGATGGATTCATCTGAAAAGTATGGTCGCATTTTAGGCTGGGTATATGTAGATGGAAACACCGTATCTCTTAATGATATGATGATTAATGATGGATATGCCTGGGGATATATGGGTGATACAAAGGTTAAAGACTTTGATGCACTTGCAAAAGCCAGAAAAAAGTCTGGCAAGTAGCGTGGGACTTCAAGAAGAAGCAATGCTTGAGCATTTAATGCTTCAGGGTGCTGTTGAATTCCAAGGTATTGATGATGTAACTGGCGAGATGCTGTATTCTATTACAGATAAAATGAAGGAAGTTAGTCCAGATATCTATGAAGAATTAAAAGATCAATATGAGCATCATATGTTTCAATTGATTGATCAAGGTCCTACAAGAATGACTTGGAAACTACGCTAATGAACTTTAAAGACGAAGATGACGCTATAGATCAGTTAATTTTATCAGGAGCACTTGAAGTTGCTGGTATAGATATTGAGACTGGAGAGCCAATGTATAATTTTACAGAAAAATTAATTGAGGTTAGCCCAGAGTTGCATAAAGATGTTTCTTTATATTTTTCTCGTGAAACTATGGCTCTGTGGAGCGATGGGTTTTTAAATATGGATGTGACAGAAAAGAATCCCATAGTTACTCTTACGAAAAAGGCATTGGATGATGAAGAGGTTTCAAAACTGAGCAAAGAAAGCCAAAGAACCTTAAAAGAAATAATTAGGGTTATTTCTTCAGATAAGTAGTATAATTGTTCTGGAGGAACTATGGAATATTTTCTTGGATCTGCAATAACTATGATAGCCATGTTTGTGACAACAAGGCTTATTTCTTTTAATAAAGTTAACAATAAAAAAGATATACCAAGGTATAGTCAGAGTCATATTCATATGTTGATCCTGCCTTTACTTCCAGAGATCAGAAAATATAAAAAGAAAATGATTACTCAGTCTAGCAAGCACGAAGAAAGAACAAATGTAAAGGTTGTTATTATGGATAACAAAGCATACTTTATAAAGAACGGGACTTTCTATTGTGCAGATATGCACGGGACAGAGATAGATGGAGCCAATGCAACATCAGTTGACACAATGGCTATGGATAAGGTACAATTAGATAAGATGCTATTTATAATGGATCAACTTAGAGATGGGAAGAAAGATGATAGTGGGGATTCAAGGGACCAGTAGTTTTAATGACTACCAGGTTTTTCTTAGAGCCATGGCAGTTACAATGTCTTCTTTGAAAGAAGAAGATCCGTATTTCTATATTTACTCTGCAGGACCAGCAAACATTAACTCTATGGTTATGGAATTTTCAAATCTTTCAGAGCGTGGTCTAAAGGCTCGTGGTAAAAAGATTAAGTACCAGGCTGTACCACCATCTTGGATAGAAGAAAATATTTTAGATGTAAACTACTTTGCTTTTTTGAGCAAAGAAAGAGAACAGGTTTCTAAACTTGTTGATGAAGCAAAAAATAACAATGTCGAATACGGCATTTTCCGATACTAACAGAAAGAAAAACAATGCAAATTAAGTCATTAGAACAAATGGAAAAGATTGTTAGTTCAAACAAGTCTCTACTATGGGATGGATGGACAGTAGTAAACTCTTATCCTTCTGAGAAGGGTAGAACAGCCCCACAGGGGGCATTTGTAGATGGTAAGTGGCATCTACAGCGTCGTTTTGTACCTTCTAAGAATGGATGGGATATACCAGACAAGTTTGTGAGTTAATATGCCAAAACACGAATGGAAAGATGATGCATTGTGTTTGGAATATGACACTAACTTATTCTTTGATAAATACGAAGATGATGAATTACTAAGACCAGCAATAGATAAACTTTGCTCTATGTGTCCTGTGTCAAAGATGTGTTTTGCTGTTGGAGTTTCCCAAAAAGAATGGGGGATTTGGGGTGGTGTTTACCTTGAAGGTGGACAGATATCTAAAGAGTTTTCAAAACATAAATCTAAATCAGACTGGGCAAATACCTGGCAAAGATTAACAACGGAGCAATAATATGTATACAGATTCAATGAGACGAGCATTTCACTCACTAAAAGGTCCTGATGGTTTTCAACTTCAGATAATTGATCACGACAATTTTCTAACAGTAAAAGCAAGTGAAAAACAGTTTATGAGACTTTCTGGAGAAGAAAGAAAACAGGCTGTAGAGTATATGGTTCGTACAAAGAAAGCACTTGAAGAAAATGGTGCGATTGTTTTATTGGTTAGAGAAGGTGGTAAAGAACTATGATTGAATTTATAGCATTTGCTTTATTTATTATATTATTTTTTATGTTAGTATTTAAAAATGTACAACTAAAAATAAAACTTTCTTCAACAACTGTAGAACTTCTAAAAGCACACATAGACAAAACTATCTTGTCTGAAAAGTTGTCTGAGATATCTATTGAAAATGATAAAAAATCGGATCCTTCATCAGAGGCATTCTTAAAATTTGTTTCAGATTCCAGAGACTGGGCCTATCAATATATAGATGAAGTTCAAGAAGGTTTAAATAAGTTTATTACTGATATTGAGCCTGAGATAGTTTACTTTGACGAGTATGGGGTAGTTGGTAGCGCATATCCACACTACTATTCAATGAAGAAAATTTCTGAGGCATACAAAGAATTAAAGAGTCTTTTGCCAGCAGATTATGGTAAAATTGAGTAGTGATAATACTAAAGGCTGCCAAAGGATCTAACAATCTTAACTTTCATATATGTGAAGAAGAGTTTTGTGAAGATGATAGTACAAAAATATGGGCAAGCAATGAAAGCAGAATCGTAGATCTATGTGATTTACATTATAATCAAGCAAGGGGCTTAAAATGAAAGACATTGTTCTATCAGTATTAACAGGTTTTGGATGTGGCGTAGTATTTGCTGCATTCAAATTGCCAGTACCAGCACCACCAGTTTTTGCGGGAGTCGCAGGAATTATTGGTCTATGGATTGGCTTTACAGTACTAACTAAATTCATATCCTAGGAGGAATAAAATGAATGAACAAATTAAAGCAGTACTAGCGTCATACGGAAGATCAGTTCTTGGAGCAGCAACAGCGTTGTATGCATCTGGAGTAACAGATCCACAGACACTAGCATACTCACTACTTGGTGCACTTGTGCCAGTAATTTTGAGAGCAGCAAACCCATCAGACACAGCGTTTGGCAGAATGCCATCTGTAGAGGATGTAGACAAGGCAGTTAAGTCTGCTAAGGTAGTCAAGAAGGCTGCTAAGAAGGCTCCTGCAAAGAAGTCTACTCGTGGCGGTGGCGGATCGAAGCCTCACACAAATACTCTATAACATATAGAATAAGATTAGCAGGCTTGTTATTTGACAGGCCTGCTTTTCTATGCTATAATATTTATACCTGCCCAATAGGGGGGAATTAACTTATTCGCTTGAAAGGGGAATAAAATGGTAACAAAGTATGCTATGGATCTATTCAATGATCCTTTTTTTATTGGCTTTAACAGAGAGTTAAATCGCCTAAACACTGCACATAAAACAAACTCACAATCGTATCCTCCGTATGATCTTATCAAACTAGATGAAGATACATACAAGATTTCGCTGGCTGTTGCTGGTTTTTCTAAGGAAGATATTGATGTGTCAGTAGACAATGGAACACTCATTATTAAGGGTGACATTGTTGAGGTTACAGATGCAGAAGTAGTTCATAAGGGTATCGCAGGAAGAAAGTTCGTAAGATCTTTTGCCTTGGGAGAGTATATGGAAGTAACTTCTGCAGAACTTAAGGATGGAATGCTACACGTCAACGTAGTTCGCATTGTCCCTGAAGAAAAGAAACCCAAGTCTATTAAAATTAAGTAGTATAATAGATAACATTCCGCTATGAGACTTTAAAAGGTTTTACAACGGATGCTCTTATGAGAAGAGAGTTAGCAGGAGTTGAATCTTCGTGGCTAATAGACCTGAGCAGTCGTCTATAAACTGCTCATTTTCTATGCTACAATATAGTTGCCCCACACAGGACCTTAGTGATGGATTAGTTACCCATTGGATAGAGACCGTGGCGCAAGTCAGGTGAATTGCTTGTGTGGGGCCTAAAATTTGGCGGTATAATAATATCAATGACTGACAAAGAGTTGGAAAGTTATAATAAGCAAGAGTATAAAAGAAAACTTGCTAAGATAAAAGAGGATTCTGGCTGTGTAGATTGCGGTGTTGGCAACCATATAATCTTAGACTTTGACCACATAAGAGACAAAAAATACAACATATCAAGGATGATCCACGATGGGTTTTCCTGGAAGGCTATCAAGAAAGAGATAGAGAAGTGCGAAGTGGTTTGTGCCAACTGCCACAGGATAAGAACTCATAACAGATTAGCCAGTTAATTGTGGTATACTAATATTATGACAAGTCTATACAAGAGCGAAGCCTCTATATCCACATCAGCCACACCAGAGACCCCATCAGACTCTATTAATCCAACAGTTGGAATGAGAAAGCCTGGACCACTAACAGGTGGAAAGAAAAAGAAAAGATATCGTGGTAGCAAGTCAATAGACACAGCAACACTACTAAAAGATATGGTTGTCGAAGGTGACTTTGTTATTGTTACATCAGAAGATGAAACCTATATAGGAATTGTTCAGTATGTTATGACTGAGGGAATGTTTGGAGTTGCATCTTCTGAGTATGCTCTTGAAGCATCTGCTGAAAATCCAGTAATCTTAGTTCGTACTCTTGAACTTGAAGAAGATGAAGGGGCTTGGGAAGAATCAGAATATTTGATAGGTGCAGAATCAAAGATGGTTACTAAGATAGAGCCACTACCATTAATAGTAGAAACTGAAGTTATTGAAAATCAATCTCAAGATTCCGAAGTAGCAATGGCAATGTATGATTCATCAATTGGCAAAATAGATTGTTGTCCAGAAGAAATTTCTAAACAAGCACCGTGCTGGGATGGTTATGTACAGCGTGGAATGAAGCCAGGAGAAAATGGTAGACCAGTTCCTAATTGTGTTCCTGCTGCAAAAGCAGATGACCTGTGGGAAGATGATGACACAGTTGAGTATGATACAGATTCCGTTGCAAAGGCTGAAGGTTATTCGCCACCAGCAGGAGCAAGATCTGCTGCTCGCAGAGCAATTAAGTTTAAAGAAGATGGTAAGGCCACAGGTGCAGGAACTGCAGTTGGTTGGACTCGTGCAGGGCAGTTAGCAAGAGGAGAAACTCTATCTCTTAGTACTGTTAAGAGAATGTTTTCATACTTCTCACGTCACGAAGTAGACAAAAAGGGTAAGGACTGGGGAAACACAGCAAACCCATCTAATGGTTACATTATGTGGTTAGCATGGGGCGGAGACGCAGGATTCTCCTGGTCAAGAAGAATTGTTGAGTCTGAAAGAAATAAATCTTTGTTTGCTGATTTTGGCAAGGACTATACAAGATCAACAACTAATGTATTTAGAACAGAGGAATAATGCCAAAGAAAAAAGCATCAGCGTTTAATCCAGTTCAGATTAAAGATGGATGGATTGTAAGACTATATAAAGATGGTCGTATTAAGTCTAAGATTGCACCATACGAACCAAAGCATCCTAAAAAATAAAGTACCCCTGGCAAGAATCGAACTTGCGACGCATGGCTTAGAAGTCCATCGTTCTGTCCACTGAACTACAGAGGTGTAGTAGACCATGAAGGTTATGCTCCTTCTTCCCCAGATTAAAAGTCTGGTGCATCACTATAATGCTTATGATCCATGCGCTCTCCCCCAAGGATTCGAACCTCAATAGCCAGGACCAAAACCTGGAGTCCTACCGTTAGACGAGAGGAGAATAAATAGTACACCAGGTAGGACTTGAACCTACGAATAGCCGAATTATGAGTTCGGTGCCTTAACCAACTTGGCTACTGGTGCCTACTAATATAGTATACTCGTAATGTGCTTGCCAGTCAAGTACATCTTTTTCATCATTTAATAATGGTTGGCCTTTAATGTTTAAACTAGTATTCAATAAAATTGGAACTCCAGTTTGTAAATAAAATTTATTTAAAACTTCATATAAACCAGGATGCTGTTCTTTTGTAACAGTCTGAACTCTAGATGTTCCGTCAGCATGAACAACAGATGGTATTTTTTCTGGTTGTAAACATTTAACTGTATACTGCATATAAGGGCTTTCAAAATCCATATCAAACCACTTAGAAGCGTGTTCAGCCATAACTACTGGAGCAAATGGTCTAAACAATTCTCTTTGTTTAATTCTATTAACCTTATTTTTAATGTTGGGATCTCTTGGGTCAGCAAGGATGCTTCTATTGCCTAATGCTCTTGGACCATACTCTGCTCTACCTGCTGCTACTGCTACGATTCCATCCTTTAATATACCGTCCACAATTTGCTGAACAGGGTATTCACCACCAAGATCATAACCAAGATAAGGATTCTTCCAATCGAGATGCTTACCATATAAGGCTGCTGCTGCTCCCAAAGATGATCCAGCATCTCCAGGGTTTGGCATAATCCAAATCATATTGAAAATATTCCATAGCAGCGTATTTGCTGAAGAGTTAAGAGCGCACCCACCCATAAAGACTAAATTCTTTTTACCAGTCATAGCCTTTGCCATACGCATAAAATCATTAAGCCTTTGCTCATAGACCATTTGTACTGATGCTGCTATGTCAAACTTATCTTCTTCTGAAACCCAACCCCAGTCCGTAATTCCTTTATGAAAATTATATTTTTGATTATTGTATGAGGGGAAATACTCGTTAACTTTTTTATAGTATTTTGTCCAGTCTCCATATGCAGCCATACCCATCATAATGTATTCTTCTTGGTTCGGCATAAGGCCAACTAACTGAGTAAAGGCTGAGTAGAATAATCCAAAACTAACTGGATAGTTTTGCTTATACTTAAGTTTAATCTTTTCACCTTCTCCAACCCAAATTGTCGAGGTATTGTATTCACCAATAGCATCAAGGACAACAATAACAGCATCATTAAATGCACTTGTATAATATCCTGCAGATGCGTGAGAATAGTGGTGGCTAAAAGATTTTCTTGGAATACCCTTTATTTCAAACTTTGGCATCCATTCACCAGCACCACCCCTTAGAGCCAGTCTAGAAGCCTTTAGAAGGGGTTTTTCATAGTATGCTATGTGATCTGGTGTACCATACTGTAGGGCATCTTTTATTAAATTATCATTGACATACCAGTCATTTTTTTGTTTGCTGTATCTTTCTGCATGCCCAGCAAAAAGTATCTCCCCATCCTTAATTAAGGAGACGGCTGCATCGTGAGATGTTTCGTTAATTCCAAGTATGATCATTTATTTTCCTCTATTTTTTCAATAAAACTTTCTGCAATATGATAATGCCGATGAATACCTAAATGCGATCCATCTGATCCAACAAACCACATTCCACCTTTATGCTTAAAAAAATCTATTTTATCTATTAAATTGTTTACTAAATCTTGATCTTCTTTATGACAATCAGGATAGTTTGAATTTTTTTGTACCATAAGATTTAATGGCAGACTTTCTATATTATTATTTTTATCTAAACAAAATTCTTTTTCTAAAAAAAGATTTTTTGTAAATATATTTTGTGTTATTTCTGACCAAGTTCCCCAATAAAACTTTATATCTAAAAATTTACAAATTTTTTCAATTAAGTATATTGAATATATATACTGATGCAAAGATTCTTGTGCTGGAATGAGATCCATTGCATCACCTGGTAACTTAATAATTTTATTCTTTACATTAATTTCCCCAGTAATATAATCAGCCGTCCTAACAAAAGACACTACTTTTCTTGCCTCTGGCCCATCAACATTATAAAGTTTGCCATCAACAATATGACTATATCGTAGATAGTCTGCAAAAAATGCCATAACATACTTTGGTTTTCCAACACGATCTAAATAAAGTAAAAAAGAATTTAAATTTGATTCTGCACTTGCCCCACATATTCCTAAGTTTGCAACAGTTTTTCCAGTTTTTGACTCTATAATTGATGGCCAATTGTAATCTTGTGGTGTACCAAGTCCATAAGTGTTTGAACATCCCAAAGCAATTATTTCTGCTGGATCTCCGTCAACCCATTCTCTTCTATCTCTAAAGTTTTGATTGTTTAAATAATAATCATTAACCCTATTATCAATATCAGTTTTATTGTTAGTTAGTGATAAATCAGCAAATATATTATTATGTAAATTTTTAGCAAAATTAATAGTATTATTTATTGTATCAATAGGTGTATTTTTCATAATTTACTTTTTTCTTTTTTTTAAATATTTTAAAAATTTTATAAAGCACATATTGTATTCTTAATATCATTTCAAATTATTACCTTTTATTTAACCGATGTTAAAAAATTATTTAAAATTTCTTCTCTTAATAATGCTTGCTGACGTTCAAACTTAGACAAGTGTAACTTAGCCTTAGTTCTTTTTTTATTTTTCTCTGCTCTTTTAATCTTGTGCTGAGATACTTTATTGTTTGATTTTTTCATATACTAATCATACCATTCTCTGTAGTGTAGTTCAATTCTTTTTACCGTCCCAATTTCCTATCTTTGTGGTAGGAATACTGTGATCTTCCCACAACTTTATTACATTTGGATTATCATCTACAGCGTGAACCACATCCCACAGTTTATTTATCTTATCAAGCATATCTTTCTTTGCTTCATAGTCTGGTCTGTTGTCATCATCTGCCC
>Ga0209229_10000299_pt1 | contig 19861 bp, 18 predicted proteins | sample SanBayMetagenome_FD_187466 | JGI IMG/M metagenome (GOLD analysis project Ga0209229, IMG submission 187466) | Freshwater and sediment microbial communities from dead zone in Sandusky Bay, Ohio, USA (SPAdes) (version 2) | ecosystem: Environmental > Aquatic > Freshwater > Lentic > Sediment... | reverse complement strand
CAATGAGTGGAATCATCTGAGCATGGCTGATTTCGATGATGACCTCGCAGAAGACATCGAAGAGTTTGACGTTTTAGCCGAAGATGCGCCAAAAGTAATCAGTGTCACAAATGAGTTAGATATAGCCGTAGCTGCATGGCATGAAGACGGACGTTGGACTTTAGGGATACTTCCAGATCCAAATGACATTGGCCAAATTATTTCAAGGCTTAAAGCACAACAAACAAATGGTGGATCCATTGCACTTATTTCAATTGATGAAGAGTTCTTTATTTTAATTCGCGTTCTAGGTGCTCATATTTCTCTTTTCCTCAGTGATGCAACAGCCGCACTAGATTATGAAGTTGCTGAAGAGTTGTTAGAGATTGCAGACATTCCACTCCCAGAAGATGATGACGAATCATCTCCAATTGGGCAATTAGAAATTTTGGCAGATCTTGGTATGAATGGCATGGAGATTTCAGCACTCTGTGATGACGCAGAGTTATTTCCTGATGAACAACTTGAAGCGATTGCTAATCGATTAGGATTTGGCGATCAGTTTGCAGAGTTATTAGAACTGTGAACGATAAAGATTTAATGCGCGCAGCTTTAGCTGTTGCGCAACAAGCTAGTGCCAGCGGAGATGTTCCAGTCGGTGCTGTGATTGTTAATAGCTCGGGTGAAATAGTTGCAACTGGGCATAACGAGCGCGAATTAAATATTGACCCAACTGCACATGCAGAAATTGTTGCTATTCGAAAAGCTGCACAAGCTTTGGGGCAATGGCGCTTAGAAGATCACACAATTGTTGTGACTCTTGAACCTTGTCCTATGTGTGCTGGTGCTATTGCACAATCTCGGATCTCCACATTAGTTTTTGGTGCCTGGGATGAAAAGGGCGGTGCTGTTGGCTCCGTTTGGGACGTTATTCGCGATCCTCGCGCTCTTAACAAGCTAGAAGTGCGTGGTGGAGTGCTTGAAGAAGAGTGCTCAGCGATGTTAAAAGAATTTATACAAGGAGTTCGTAAGAAGGATTAAGAATCACCATAGATCCTTCATCTTCACCGACCATACCTTCAGCACGCATCTGTGAACCTACTTCAAGACCTGCAATGTCTCGACGTCCAAGGAACTGCAAGGAGACTCCACCTGTTTCATCCCAAATCTCAACTTGAAGGGCTGGGGCAGCACCGCGGGGAGCAGTCTTAATTGATGTGACTCGACCTTGAACTTGAGCGCGCTTTCTCCACTGAATCTCACCAATTTTGGTGACATTTTCTGCGTAATGGCTGATTGGTTCGATGTTAACTGGCGCATCTGTCTTAGGAGTTGGCGTAGTTGATTTAACTACTTTTCTAACTTCACGTGGATGGTTTAGTTCAATCGTTGCACCGGAAGTAATACGAGCAACATCGAAAGGAACGATCGTTGCAACAACGCGTGGGAGCTGTGAAATTGGTGCAGCAATTTCTTCTGCAGTTTGATCATGCAGTAAACGACCTAAGAATCCTGAATAAGCACGACGTGGAAGTAAGAGAGTTAACTCAACATCTGGTTTTTCAGTCATACGAATTGCATAATCCAATGCTGCATTTGCAAGTCGACGATCAGGGCAATCAATTAACTCAAGTGTTACATCATCTAGTGCATCTGATTTAGCCCAAGCTTTTTGAATTTGCTCAGCTCGGCGATCATCAATAACAAAGTGAACTGCGGTTAAATTGCGTGGCTTAAGGCTGCGTGCATAACGAATGGCACCAACAGTTGCAATATCAACGCTATCTACCAAGATTGTTACGTCATGGCGAGCGATTGAGGTAGCACGTTCTTGATGGCGTTTAACTGAAAGTGCTTCCTGCTCACGTGTGTACTGACGACGTAAACGTAGGAAAGCCATAACCAAAATTGGGGCTGTTATAAGAACGAGCCAAGCACCTTGTGTGAACTTAACTACAGAGAAAATAATTACAACAAGTAGAGAGATTGTTCCTGCAAGACCATTGATAAAGACCTTTGCTCGCCACTGACCTGTTTTATGGCGAAGTGCGTGGCGAGTCATTCCAAAGCCAGCCAAGGTAAATCCTGTAAATACGCCGAGTGCATAAAAAGCTACAAGGTGTTCAACTGAGCCAGCGGTGATAAGAACTAAGAAGATTCCACCACCAGCTAGAAGCAAGATTCCGTTAGAGAATGCAAGGCGGTGACCACGCTTAGTTAATTGACGTGGCAGATAACCATCTGTTGCAACAAAGTTAACCAAGAGTGGGAAAGCGCTATAAGTCGTATTAGCTCCAGCAAAGAGAATAAGCATCGTTGCCAACTGAACCATCACGAACATAATCTGACCGATGGCTCCATCGCCCATGATTGCTTTGGCGATCTGAGAGATAACTGTTGGAGTTCCAGATTCATATGGGACAGCGTGGATTTTGTGAGCAAACCAAGAAACTCCAAGAACCAAAGTTCCAAGCAATGTGCTCATGATGTAGAGAGTTCTCCGAGCATTTACATGTTCAGGAGTCTTAAACAGGGCAACTCCATCAGAGATGGCTTCAAGGCCAGTCAGAGATGAGCCTCCATTAGCAAAAGCACGAAGCAGGATAAAGATGGCTGCAAATGTGAGAAGACCTTGCTCTTGGCCAATTTCAATTGCACCAGGTTGTTCAACGCTCAACTTAATCAAAGTGCCATTGAACTGCTTATAGAGCCCAACAGAGAAAACAATAAACATGCAACCAACGAAGAAATAAGTTGGAAGTGCAAAGGCCTTGCCGGCTTCTTTAACGCCGCGCAAATTTCCATACGTTAACAAGACAATGACAACCAAAATCATTGGAATCTTGTATGGGCTCAGAGATGGGAAAGTTGAAATAATTGCTGCGACTCCAGCTGCAGATTGAATTGCGATTGTCACGATGTAATCGAGCATTAGTGCTACAGCTGCAATTTGTGCAACGACAGGACCAAAGTTATCTCGCGAAACTATGTATGCCCCACCAACTTTTGTATAAACATTGATGACATCTCGATAAGACAAAGTAATGATTAAAAGAATGACTAAAACAATTGCAGTCATCGGCATTAATATTGCAAATGCTGCTAAACCAAATGCAGGTAACAATGCAATTAAAATCTGCTCTGAACCGTATGCTGAAGATGAAATACAGTCGCTAGATAAAATTCCTAATCCATAGCGCTTACTAAGGCGCTGATGGTTAAGTGAGTGACGGTTAAGAGGATTACCTAACAGTCGACGTTTGATTGTGTAGAAAAAGGAGTCTTTGAGATGAGCATGGTCTTTAAGAACTTCTGGGGCCTGCGCATCATCGGTCCACGACTTAGGCACTTATAACTCCTCTTTCAATTGCAATTAATGCAACTTAATGAGCATCACTCTACCTCAGCCCGCACAATCTTCACTGTTTTAAGCCTAAAGCGTATGCTTCACCTATGCATACACAGTTATATATCGATGGCCAGTGGGTTGAGGGCGCTAGCAAGGTAGCCGTTCATGATCCAAGTGATAACTCAGTAATTGCCGAAGTTTCTTTGGCCTCTGATGCACAGTGCGAAGCAGCTATCGCCGCCGCCGATGCAGCAGCAGAATCCTGGGCAAAGACTGCTCCACGATATCGCTCTGAAATTTTGCGCAAAGCATTTGAAATTATGACTGGTGAAATTGAAGCGATTGCTACTTTGATTTCTCGCGAAAATGGAAAAGCGATGCCGGATGCTCGCGGTGAAGCGGCATATGCAGCTGAGTTTTTCCGTTGGTTTGCTGAAGAGACAGTTCGCACACCAGGAGATTTCCGCAAATCACCATCAGGGGACAAGCGAATCCTTGTTACACACCAACCAATTGGTCTTTCTATTCTTATTACGCCTTGGAATTTCCCAGCAGGTATGGCAACTCGAAAGATTGGACCGGCAGTTGCTGCTGGTTGCACAATGATTTTAAAGCCAGCAACTGAAACTCCTTTAACTGCGATGTATATCGTGGATGTAATGGAGCGCGCTGGTTTGCCTAAGGGAGTACTTAATTTAGTTCTGCCAGAAAAAACTGGGCCAGCAATTTCAAAGATGTTGCATGATCCACGTGTTAAGAATCTTTCATTTACTGGTTCAACTGAAGTTGGCCGTGTGCTCCTAAAAGAGGCTGCAGATAAGGTAATTCGCTGCTCTATGGAACTAGGTGGAAATGCACAAGTAGTTGTTCATGATGATGCTGATCTTGCAGTGACAATTCCGCAGTTACTTCTTGCCAAGATGCGCAACGGTGGTGCTGCTTGCACATCAGCTAACCGAATTTATGTGCAGCGCGGCATTTCAGAGGCATTCATTAATGAAATGACTAAGTCCATGAGCTCATTTGTGATGGGTCGTGGAACTGATGCCACAACAACCCTTGGTGCTTCGGTCTCAATGAAGGAGCGCAACAAGATTGCACAGATTGTTGATGAATCAGTAGCAGCAGGTGCAAAGGTAAAAGTTGGTGGAGTTAAGCCTGAAGGCGATGGTGCCTTTTATCCAGCCACAGTATTAATCGTTGATAAAGACAACCCAATCCTTCTCCATGAAATCTTTGGGCCAGTTGCACCGATCATTATTTTTGACACTGATGAAGAAGGCATCAAACTTGCTAATGACACCGAGTTTGGTCTTATTAGTTATGTCTTTTCTTCAAATCTCACACGTGCCCTGCGCACAGCAGAGGCGATGGAATCAGGAATGGTTGCCATTAATAAAGGTGTTATCTCAGATCCAGCAGCTCCCTTTGGTGGCGTGAAGCAATCAGGTTTGGGCCGTGAAGGTGGCTTTGATGGCATCCATGAGTTCTTGCAGACGAAGTACATCGGGGTCGAGATCTAAATTGCTTACAAAGTTCGAAGCTTTGTAAGAATGTCTTTGTCGTTCGTCCTAAGTTTTTTGATTATTCCTTTTATTGGGTTTCCACCGTTGGCGTAATAGGCAAGGGTGTAATACGGATAGGTATCTACACAAATCCCTCCTTCACTTTCTTGATTTTCACCAGGTAATGGGAAGTTCTGAATAACATCAACATCACTTTGTGCAAAGAATTTTCTCAGTCTTTGTGTATCAATCAATTGGATACCCATCAACTGCATTTTGCGCATCTCTGAGGAAAATTCAACAGATCCAATTTTTCTTGCCTTGTATGTGACCTGATTACTTTGAAGAGTGTAAATGACCTCGCCATTTGCAATCCTTTTGTTTAAGGAAGAGTTTTCGAGCAACAGATTGGCTTGTGCCTTGTAATTTTCCTTGTTGCTTTCAAGCAAATATCTATAGAGGGCTCGTCGGTCAGCTTCACTTAGCCACTCACCAAGCCTCAGACATTCCTCGAAGTAACTCACAGTCTTATTGTGCACCTATTACACAATTCTCAGCTTCATATTTTCCAGAGTTTCCTTCTACTCTGATCTGTTTTCCGCCTTTTATTCTGACATAGCCCTTGGCAGAACCCCTATATGAAGACTCGTCTCCAAATTCGCATTTAGTAAAGAGATTCTTAAAAACCGCCTTGCCAGATGATTTTGAAATCGCTGCAGCCTTACGGGATATAAAATTACTCACAGTTATCTCCCGATTATTTTCGAGCATCTGAATCTGAGCGGTAATAACTGTGTATTCCTGTGGAGCCGTACATTCAGAAGTTATGTTTAGTTTTATGGCGTCAATACCCTGTCGCTCCTTGATACTCGTAGAGTGGTGGGGTCTTTCAACTTTAAGCGTGCAGGTTGGTTCAGGGTTGTTAACAATATTGAATATAACAAATTGAGCAAGCATTAAACCGACCACTGCGATGGTGGGGACCTTGGGAGTTAAGAGAATTGATTTAGGAATAGTTATTGGCATTCCTAAAAACTAGGCAAAGGTTCTGACGACCTTAATCACGTTATCCCCAGCCCATCGGTGGCGGCTGAAATACATCTGGCGGAGGATGAGGGATTTGAACCCTCGATAGGTTGCCCTATACACGCTTTCCAAGCGTGCGCACTCGGCCGCTATGCGAATCCTCCCGAGGGGAGCACTCTATCGGTGGCTATAACTATGATTACGCCAGATCCCTCGTACGGCGTTATCCGTACTGAACTCCCCCAGGGCAGGAATGCAGCAAGGGTAGGTCCGCTCTGGCGGGTGTGCGAGGGGTCCTATTAAATTGCGTCGAAGAGTAGAGGAGAGCACACGATGTCTTTAGCGTTGTATCGCAAGTATCGTCCCTCTGTTTTTGCAGATGTCATCGGACAAGAACATGTAACAGTTCCACTTTCAAATGCATTGGAATCTGGGCGCACACATCACGCATATTTATTTAGTGGCCCACGTGGTTGCGGAAAAACTTCTAGCGCTCGCATCATGGCGCGCTCACTTAACTGCGTTAAAGGACCAACACCTAATCCATGTGGTGAATGCCAATCATGTAATGATCTAGTTGCAAACGGTCCAGGTTCACTTGATGTTATTGAACTAGATGCGGCAACTCATGGTTTAGTAGATGATGCACGCGATCTTCGCGATAAAGCTTTCTTTGCACCAGTACAAAGCCGTTACAAGATCTACATTATCGATGAGGCGCACCAACTCGGACCAGGCGCTGCAAATGCACTTTTGAAAGTTGTTGAAGAACCGCCTCCCCATGTTATTTTCATCTTTGCTACAACAGAGCCAGAAAAGCTGATTGCAACTATTCGCTCACGCACACACCACTATCCATTCCGTTTAGTTCCACCTGGAATCTTGGCTGCGCACTTAGAAAAGATTTGTAATCATGAAGGTGTCAGTGTGGCTAAAGGCGTTATTCCACTTGTAGTACGGGCCTCTGGTGGTTCAGTACGCGATGCGCTCTCTGTCTTGGGTCAACTATTAGCTGGTGCTGGCAAAGATGGTGTGAGCTATGAAATTGCAATTCAATTATTAGGTTTCACCGATGGCGCGCTACTCGATGATGCCATCGATGCAATTGCAGCCCATGATGGGGCAACGCTATTTAAAACTATTGATCGAGTCATTGAATCTGGCCATGATCCGCGCCGCTTTACAAGTGATATGTTGGAGCGCATTCGCGACTTAATGATTGTTGATGCTCTTAAAGATTCAGGAAGCAATGCAATCCTGCGCGATATTCCAGATGATCAAATGGAACGTATGCGCAATCAAGCTAACCGAATTGGAACAGCTAATCTTTCACGGGCTGCAGATGTTGCTGCCGAAGGTTTAACTCAGATGCGCGGTGCCACAGCACCACGTTTAATGCTGGAACTGATCTGTGGACGCATACTTTTGCCTATTGGTGACAATGGTGAATCAGGAATGCTTTCCCGTATTGAGCGATTAGAGCGCGCGGAAAACATTGCACCGATGACAACTCCTGCGCCAGCAAAGCCAGTTGAGAAAAAAGAAGCAGTAGCTGCTCCAGGAAAAGCTGAAGCTGCTCCAGCAGAAGTGAAAGTAGAAGCACCAGCAGCTAAGGTAAATAACGCCCCTGGGGCCTTTGATATTGCAGCCCTACGTCGTGCTTGGCCAGATGTTATTGAAGATGTGAAGAAGCGCCGCAGACTGACCTGGTCACTGCTATCTGCTTCAGCACAAGTACTTGCCGTGGATGACAAAGCAATCACAATCGGAATTGTTAACGCAGGAGCCAGAGATTCATTTGTTCGATCAGAATCAGATGAGATTTTGCGTAAGGCATTTGTGGATGTAGTTGGGATAGATCGAAAGATTGAATGTGTTGTTGATCCATCCATTGATACCAATACACCCGCAGCACGTGAGACCCGCACATCAGAGGCCCCATCAGATAAGAATCTGCTTTCAGGGGCTGCACTTCTTGCCCAAGAACTTGGCGCAAAAGTAATTGAGAGTAAATAATTAATGTCAGGTATGTATGAAGGTGCAATTCAAGATCTCATCGATGCGCTAGGTCGACTTCCAGGAATTGGTCCAAAGTCTGCTCAACGTATTGCTTTCCATATTTTGCAAGCAGATGCTGAGATAGCAACTGCGCTCGTGGATTCCATTCGCACAGTTAAAGAGCGCGTGAAGTTTTGTGTTGAATGTGGAAACGTTTCTGAAGAAGATCAATGCCGCATCTGTCGTGATCCACGCCGTGATAACACGTTGATCTGTGTTGTTGAAGAGAGTAAAGATGTGATTGCAATTGAGCGCACACGAGAATTTCGCGGTAAGTATCACGTGCTAGGTGGGGCAATAAGTCCTATCGATGGAATTGGTCCAGAGCAGCTGCGTATCCGCGAACTCATGGCACGCCTTGCAGATCCTGGAATCGTTGAAGTTATTTTGGCTACCGATCCAAACTTGGAAGGTGAAGCCACAGCTACCTATCTATCGCGCATGATTAAGCCGTTAGAAATAAAGGTCTCTCGGTTAGCGAGTGGTCTGCCAGTAGGTGGGGATCTGGAATATGCCGATGAAGTCACGCTGGGCCGTGCATTTGAAGGCCGCCGCGACGTTTAATCTCGTTATTTGATACGTACCCCATCTCAGTATCTAAGATTTCCCGAAAAACGGTTAGCGCCATTTAAATCTATGCGCCACCATTAAGCCATGGGACTAATCGTTCAGAAGTATGGCGGCTCCTCTGTGGCCGATGCCGAGGGCATGAAGCGCGTTGCCAATCGCATTGTGGCAGCCAAGCGCGATGGCAATCAGGTCGTTGTCGTTGTTTCTGCGATGGGCGATACAACCGATGAACTCATTGATTTAGCTAAACAGATCACTCCAATTCCATCAGGGCGAGAACTAGATATGTTGCTTACAGCTGGTGAGCGAATTTCGATGGCTCTTCTTGCAATGGCGATTACAAATTTAGGACATGAAGCCCGTTCATTTACTGGTAGCCAAGCTGGCGTAATTACAACATCTGCACATGGTCGCGCTCGCATTATCGATGTGACACCAGGACGCATTCAAGAAGCGTTGGCAGAAGGTGCAATTGCAATCGTTGCTGGCTTTCAAGGAATTTCACAAGATACAAAAGATGTAACAACACTTGGCCGCGGCGGCAGTGACACAACTGCAGTTGCATTAGCTGCGGCCCTAGAGGCCGATGTTTGCGAGATCTATACAGATGTTGATGGAATCTTTAGTGCTGATCCACGTGTTGTTCCAACAGCGCGAAAGTTAAAGACAGTTACTTATGAAGAAATGTTGGAACTAGCAGCAAGTGGTGCAAAGGTTCTGCACTTGCGCTGCGTTGAGTATGCCCGCCGTTATGACTTACCTATTCACGTACGTTCATCTTTTACAACAAATGAAGGAACATGGGTGGTCAAAGATCATCCACAAGGAGGAGAAATGGAACAAGCAATCATCTCAGGCATCGCCCACGATAAGAGCGAAGCAAAGATCACGATTGTCGGCGTACCGGACCGAACCGGTGTTGCTGCACGTATCTTTCAAGCCATTGCCGATGCTGACATCAACATCGACATGATTGTTCAAAACGTCTCCGCTGCCGCTACTGGGCTTACTGATATTTCATTTACTTTGCCAAAAGATGAAGGCGCAGATGCAACAGCTATTTTGCAAAAGCTTCAAGGTGAAGTTGGTTTTGCATCCATTCAGTACGATGATCAAATCGGTAAATTGTCATTAATTGGCGCTGGAATGCGCTCACATCCAGGTATTACAGCAACCTTCTTTGGTGCAATGTCAGAGGCTGGAATCAATATTGAAATGATTTCAACTTCAGAGATTCGTATTTCTATTATCTGCCGCCAAGCAGATCTAGAGCGTGGTGCTAAAGCTGCACACGCAGCCTTTGGTCTTGATGCTGATAGCAATGAAGCCGTTGTATTTGGAGGAACTGGCCGATGAGTAAAAAGAAAAGCCCAAAGAAACCATCACTGGCAGTCGTTGGAGCAACTGGCGCTGTTGGCACAGTCATGCTCAGTATCTTGTCGGAGCGCAAAGATGTTTGGGGCGAGATTCGCTTAATTGCATCTGCACGCAGTGCGGGTAAGAAGTTGATGTGTCGCGGTGAAGAGCTAACCGTTGTTGCGCTATCACCTGAAGCATTTGATGGCATTGATGTTGCGATGTTTGATGTGCCAGATGAAGTTTCAGCACAGTGGGCTCCTATTGCAGTAGAGCGCGGAGCAGTTGTAGTAGATAACTCTGCAGCATTTCGCATGGATCCAAAGGTTCCATTGGTTGTTCCAGAAGTTAATCCAAAGGATGCCAAGAAGCGTCCTAAGGGAATCATCTCCAATCCAAATTGCACGACACTTTCAATGATTGTTGCGATGGGCGCACTCAATAAGAAATTTGAATTAAAGGAACTTGTTGTTGCTTCCTACCAAGCCGCATCTGGAGCTGGTCAACCAGGTATCGATACCTTGCGCGCACAAATGAATTTAGTTGCAGGAACAAATGCTGGCGAAGTAGCTGGCGATGTTCGCAAATTAGTTAAAGATTTAGGTGCATTCCCAGCACCACTTGCTCTAAACGTGATTCCTTGGGCGGGATCCCTCAAAGAAGATGGTTACACATCTGAAGAGTTAAAGGTGCGCAATGAATCCCGCAAGATTCTTGGAATGCCTAAGCTAAAGGTGTCAACTACTTGTGTGAGAGTCCCAGTTCTAACAACTCACTCATTAGCTGTTCACGCAACATTTAAGAAGGAAGTCACACGCAAAGCCGCGCAAAAAGTTCTTGAAAAAGCTGCTGGAGTGACACTTCTAGATGATCCAGAGAATAAGAAGTTTCCAACACCTAATGATGCAGTTGGCACAGATGCAACATGGGTTGGGCGCGTGCGTCAATCACTCGATGATAAGAAATCTATTGATCTATTCCTGTGTGGCGACAACCTGCGCAAGGGTGCTGCTCTAAACACCGCGCAGATCGCTGAATTACTAGCAGTAGAGTTCACCGCATGAGTATTAAAGAGACGCTTCAAAAGGATTTAACAGAGGCTATCCGTGGTCGCAATGAAATCACTTCAGGCACTATCCGCATGGTTCTTACTGCAATCACCAATGAAGAGGTGGCTGGCAAAGAAGCACGCGTTCTTAGTGATGAAGAAGTAATCACTGTTCTATCTCGCGAAGCGAAGAAGCGCCGCGAGGCAGCCGAAGCTTTTGAAACTGCTGGTCGTATTGACAAAGCAGCGCTTGAAAAGAGTGAGGGTGAAGTTATTGCAAAGTATCTTCCAGCCCAGCTCAGTGAAGCAGATATTGCAGCAATCATTGCTGAGGCAATTGCATCAACTGGTGCACAAGGCCCCGGCGATATGGGCAAAGTAATGGGAGCAGTAAAGCCAAAGATCGCAGGAAAAGCCGATGGCGGCGTGGTTTCTGCACTAGTGAAAGCAGCGTTAAACAAATGACAAAGTATGAATATGCAACTGTGCCACTACTCTCACATGCAACTAAGCAGATTCTTGATACATGGGGTTCTGATGGTTGGGAGCTCGTTCAGGTTGTTCCAGCACCAGGCACTGGCGAACAACTAGTTGCTTACATGAAGAGAGTGATTGCATGAATAAGGTTGATGTTCGTGCAAAGCTAAAAGAACTTGGTTTAGAACTACCAGTTGCTGCAAAGCCAGTTGCTGCTTATGTTCCAGCTATTCGCACAGGAAATATTGTTTTCACTGCCGGACAACTTCCACTTGTGAACGGTGAAATGGCCGGAGTTGGAAAAGTTGATGGAGAAATTACTCCAGAGCGCGCAAAGGAATTAGCACAGGTTTGTGCACTCAATGCCTTAGCTGCAGTTGAAACTGTTGCAGATGTAAACAAGATTACAAAGATTGTTCGAGTTGTTGGCTACGTCAACGGCGTTCCTGGCTATATCAACGCACCTATGGTTGTTAATGGCGCTAGTGAGCTGTTTTTGGCAATCTGGGGCGATGGTGCAAAGCATGCGCGTAGCGCAGTGGGGATTGCAGAATTACCGTTGAATTCACCTGTTGAAATTGAACTAACAGTAGAAATTACAGACTAACTATTTACCGCGCTTAATCAGGCGCTCTAAATCTGTAATCAAAACTGCACGTCCATCAAGCTTTAACCAGTTACGTCCTGCGAAATCTGCAAGGGCTTTATTAACTGTTTCGCGTGATGCACCAACAAGTTGAGCAAGCTCTTCCTGTGTTAAATCATGGTGCACGTATAAACCTTCATCAGTTTTCTTACCAAAGCGCTCACCTAGATCAATTAGCGCTTTAGCAACACGTCCTGGAACATCAGAGAAAACAAGATCGCCCACAGCTTCATTTGTGCGACGAAGACGCTGTGCCAAACGAGCTAGTAAGTGAAGTGCGACATCAGGATTCTCTCGAAGCCATGGAAGAAGCTTTGCTTGTCCAAGACTTAAAAGTTTTGCATCGGTAACTGCAGTTGCAGTTGATGTGCGTGGGCCTGGATCAAAGAGGCTGAGTTCGCCAAACATTTCGCCAGGTCCAAGAATTGATAGAAGATTTTCACGTCCATCACCACTTGACGTTCCAAGCTTGAGCTTTCCTTCAACGATTACGTATAGGTGATCACCATCTGCGCCTTCGGCAAATAAAACACTTCCCTTGGAAATCTTCACTAAATCCATTTGTGCGCGAAGAGAAGCCGAAGCGGCGTCATCAAGGGCGGTAAAGAGCGGAGCTCTATTTACGGCATCTAAATCTATGGTCACAGGTAGTACTTTAGCCTCATGCCCGCAGATAGTGAAACCCGAAAACAGGCTCGGGCTGTGTATCGTATTTTGAGCAAGACATACCCAGAGATCCGCTGCGAACTAGATTATAAGAATCCACTGGAGTTAATAGTTGCTACCGTCTTGAGCGCACAGTGCACAGATAAGAGAGTTAACACCATTACTCCAGCCCTGTTTAAGAAGTACAAAACTGCAAAAGCATATGCAGGAGCAGATATTCATCAACTTGAAGAAATGGTGTTTCAAACTGGTTTTTATCGTGCAAAGGCCCGTCATATAAAGGGAATTGGTATCAAATTACTCGAGGAGTTTAATGGAGAAGTTCCTAGCACTCTTGAAGAGTTAATTACTTTGCCAGGAGTTGGTCGCAAAACAGCAAACGTTGTTTTAGGTCATGCTTTTGATATACCTGGAATCACAGTTGACACACATTTTGGTCGCTTATCTCGCCGCTTTGGTTGGACTAAAGAGATTGATCCAGTAAAAGTAGAACGTATTGTTGGTGAGTTAATTCCTCAAAAAGAGTGGACAAACTTGTCACAGCGAATGATTTGGCATGGTCGACGTATCTGCCATTCACGCAAGCCTGCCTGCGGTGCATGCCCCGTTGCAAAAATATGCCCTAGCGTTGGCATCGGTGAAATGGATGTTGCCAAGGCAAAGTTATTAGTTAAGACGGATAAGGATTTTCGATGAAGAGAGTAGCTATTGCAGTCGCAGTGTTGCTGCTTGCTGGATGTTCTTCGCCTTCAGAAAAAATAGCTGGGCAAGTTATTTCCTGTGAAAGTATTTCAAGTAGCACAACAGAAAACTCAGTGGTTCTTGATTGTTTAGATGGTGGTGTTGGTGCCTCAGTAGATTCAATCATGGGTCCGGCAATTATTAATGTTTGGGGATCATGGTGTGGTCCATGTAAAGAGGAGATGCCTATATTGCGATCTTTCTATGAAAAAGCTCAAGGCAAAGTTTTACTCATAGGTGTTGATGTTGAAGAGGCTTCAATTGAAGATGGCCGTACGTTTGTAGAAAACAATGGGATTACGTGGCCCAATCTTTTTGATGCAGATGGCAAATCCCGGGCTTACTTTGGAATGGGAGTTCCGGTTACATGGTTTATTGCAGCTGATGGAAGCGTGGCACACAAATATATTGGAGTATTCAAGAGTGAAAAGGAACTAATCTCCTTAACCTCAAAGCATTTAGGCGTAGAGATTTAATCCTCAGATTTAGCGCTCTGCAAGCCCTCTGAAATCAACTTCATTACATTTGGATCTGCCAAGGTTGTTGCATCTCCAACTGCACGATTTTCAGCCACATCTTTGAGAAGTCGGCGCATGATTTTGCCACTTCGAGTCTTTGGAAGCTCATTCACAATCAAGATCTGACGAGGCTTAGCGATTGCGCCAATTTCTTTAGCAACGTGATTGCGAAGCGCTTTATTGAGTTCATCGCCATCTGCGTGCTCAATTCCTCCACGCAAAATCACGAACGCAACAATTCCTTGGCCCGTCATTGCATCTGCAGCGCCAACAACGGCAGCTTCTGCAACTGATTCATGTGAGACGAGTGCGGATTCAACTTCAGTAGTTGAAATGCGGTGACCTGAAACATTCATAACATCATCAACTCGACCTAATAGCCAGATAGCACCGTCATTATCAAGCTTTGCACCATCGCCTGCAAAGTAAATTCCTTCAAAGCGAGACCAGTATGTTTCTTTATATCGTTCATCCTCGCCCCAAATGCCACGCAACATTGATGGCCAAGGTTGATCAAGAATTAAATATCCACCATGTCCGTTGCCAACTTCGCCAGCATTGTCATCAACAACTTTGGCACTAATTCCAGGAAGAGCAGTCATTGCTGAACCTGGTTTAGTTGCAGTTACTCCAGGCAATGGTGAAATCATGATTGCTCCAGTTTCAGTTTGCCACCATGTGTCAACAATTGGACAACGGTTTCCACCAATAACTTCTCGGTACCACATCCACGCTTCAGGATTAATTGGTTCACCAACAGAGCCCAGTAAGCGAAGTGATGAAAGATCATGTGCTTGTGGGAATTCATCGCCCCACTTCATCCATGTGCGAATAAGAGTTGGCGCTGTATACAAAATAGTGACGCCGTATTTAGCGATTAATTCGAAGATTCGTCCTTTGTGCGGAGTATCTGGAGTTCCTTCATACATCACTTGTGTCGCACCATTAATAAGTGGCCCATAAACAATGTATGAATGACCAGTTACCCAGCCAACATCTGCTGTGCACCAATAAACATCGGTTTCAGGTTTAATGTCGAAAACCATTTTGTGGGTGTATGCCACCTGCGTTAGGTAGCCGCCAGTAGTGTGAAAAATACCTTTTGGCTTAGCCGTGGTGCCCGATGTATACAAAATGAAGAGTGGATGCTCAGAATCAAAGCTTTCTGCCACATGTTCACTTGATTGGCGGCCAACAATTTCATGCCACCAAACATCGCGCTCAGTCCAAGCAGTTTCTTGCTTTGTGCGTTGTACAACTAAAACCTTTTCAACATTATGTTTACCTTTAAGCGCTTCATCAACTGCTGGCTTTAATGCAAAAGCTGCACCTTTTCTAAATCCACCGTCGGCGGTAATAACTATTTTTGCATCTGCATCTTGAATACGTGACAACAGCGCATCTGCAGAAAAACCACCAAAGACAACAGAGTGTGGTGCACCAATGCGTGCACAAGCCAACATTGCAACTGCAGCCTCTGGAATCATTGGCATATAGATTGCGACACGATCTCCAGCTTTAACTCCAAGTTCAATTAATGCATTAGCTGTTTTCTTAACTTCAGTTAATAACTCGGTATAAGTGATTGTGCGTGTGTCTCCAGGTTCGCCTTCAAAATGAAAAGCAACACGGCTTCCACGACCTTCACTCACATGTCGGTCAAGTGCATTCACTGAGGCGTTTAATTTTCCACCGATAAACCATTTGGCGTAGGGAGATTGCCAATCCAAAGTTTTATTCCAAGGCGTATCCCACTGCAATGACTTTGCTTGTTCATCCCAAAAAGCTAGACGATCTTTTTCAGCACGAGCATAAAGATCAGGCTGCGCATTTGCAGCTGCAGCAAACTGGGCACTCGCAGGAAATGTGCGATCTTCGCTCAATAAGTTTTCTAAGGACTCATGGTCTTGGCTCATAAATAGAGAGATTACCTTTCATAGCCAGTTATCAACAGAGTTTTGGTTGGGGTAGTTCTCACAGTTTTGGGGCATCGAGAATGCCAAACACGAAAGGAGGTCTCACACATGGGAATAACGTCAATCTTCTTGTTGATATTTAAGTTCTTCGGCAATGCCACATTGGTCTCAGCCCTGTTCCGTTTTGCGGGCTCGGTCTTTAAGACCTACATCTAGGTAGGTCAATGAACTAAGCCCCTGGTCCACCCGAGCCAGGGGCTTTTTCGCGCCTCTTTTGTGGGATTCGGGCCAAAGTGAGAGGATTGGCCGTAAGCCTCTAGACGGTTCAAAGATGCACTCGCTTATAGGGATTACACCAAGTAACTAGGAGTCATCGTGCCAATTGCAACCCCAGAAATTTATGCAGATATGTTGGATCGCGCCAAGAAAGGCGCTTTTGCATACCCAGCAATTAACGTTTCATCATCACAAACACTCATCGCTGCTATTCGTGGTTTCGCCGAAGCAGAGTCAGATGGAATCATTCAATTTTCTTGGGGCGGGGCTGAATACGCTTCAGGTTCAACAGTTAAGAACATGGTTGATGGCGCAGTTGCACTTGCCGAGTTCGCACATGTTGTTGCAAAGAACTACAAAGTAAACATTGGTATTCACACAGATCACTGCCCAGCAGAAAAGCTTGATGGCTTCATGCGTCCACTTCTAGCATTTGGTGCAGATCGTCTTAAGTCAGGCAAGGCTCCACTGTTTAACTCGCACATGTGGGATGGCTCTGCAGTTGATATGAAAGAAAACATGCGCATTGCTAAAGAAATGTTGACGATGTCTGTTGCTGCAAAGACAATTCTTGAAATTGAAATCGGTGTTGTTGGCGGAGAAGAAGATGGCATTGAAGCAAAACATGATGCCAAGCTCTACTCAACTCCTGAAGATGCACTACTAACAGTTGAAACACTTGGAACAGATGTCAATGCTCGCTACTTAGTAGCAGCAACATTTGGAAATGTTCACGGTGTTTACAAGCCAGGAAACGTGGTTTTGCAACCAAAGATTCTGGCAACTCTTCAAGAGGCAGTTTCAAAGAAACTAGGTCTTGCCGCTGGAAGTAAGCCAATGGACTTGGTTTTCCACGGTGGTTCTGGCTCACTTCTTTCAGAGATCCGCGAATCCCTTGATTACGGCGTTATTAAGATGAATGTTGATACAGATACTCAATACGCATTTACTCGCCCAGTTGTTGATCACATGCTTAAGAACTACGACGGTGTGTTAAAGATTGACGGCGAAGTTGGTAACAAGAAGGCTTATGACCCACGTGCGTGGGGTAAGGCCGCTGAAGCTGGCATGGCTGCTCGTGTTGCACATGCGTGCGAAGATCTTCGCTCAACAGGAACTTCATCACTTAAGTAATACCACTACGTAATCGGAGAGGCTTTACCAATGCCAGCACTTGTTTTGCTTGGAGCTCAATGGGGCGACGAAGGCAAGGGTAAAGCTACCGATTTACTCGGAGATCGCGTTGATTATGTTGTTCGCTACCAAGGTGGAAACAACGCAGGCCACACAGTTGTAATTGGCGATCAAAAGTATGCACTTCACTTATTACCTTCAGGAATTCTTTCACCGAATGTAATTCCGGTAATTGGTAACGGTGTAGTTATTGATCCAGGTGTTCTACTTCAAGAAATCGCCGGATTAACTGAGCGCGGTATTGATTGCAGCAAGTTATTAATTTCAACTAATGCGCACTTGATTACTCCTTATCACCGCACCATCGATAAAGTTTCAGAGCGCTTCTTAGGTAAATCAAAGATTGGAACAACTGGTCGTGGAATTGGTCCGGCTTATGCCGACAAGATCAACCGCATCGGAATTCGCGTTCAAGATCTCTTTGATCCATCCATCTTGCGTCAAAAGATTGAAAGTGCGTTGCGCGATAAGAACCAAGTTCTGATTAAGGTTTTCAACCGCAAGAACATTGAAGTAGATGAAGTTCTTGAAGAATATTTGGCTTATGCCGAGATTCTTCGCCCATATGTTGCCGACACTGTTTTAATTCTCAATGAGGCGTTAAAGGCTGGAAAGCGCGTGCTTTTAGAGGGTTCCCAGGGCACCTTGCTAGATGTTGATCACGGCACTTATCCATTCGTAACATCAAGTAATCCAACTGCTGGTGGTGCATGTACTGGCTCTGGAATTGGACCAACAAAGATTGATCGCGTCATTGGAATCATTAAGGCCTACACAACTCGCGTTGGTAGTGGTCCATTCCCAACTGAGCTCTTTGATGAAGATGGGGAAGCTCTTCGTCGCATTGGTGGAGAAGTTGGTGTTACTACCGGCCGTGCTCGCCGTTGCGGTTGGTTTGATGCACCGATTGCCCGTTATGCAGTGCGCGTTAATGGTTTAACAGATTTCTTCTTAACTAAGTTAGATGTTTTAACTGGTTGGGAAAAGATTCCAGTATGCGTTGCTTATGAAATCGATGGAAAGCGCGTGGAAGAACTTCCAGCATCTCAAACAGATTTCCACCATGCAAAGCCAATTTACGAATACATGCCAGGTTGGAGTGAAGACATTACTGGTGCTCGCAAACTCAGTGATCTTCCACAAGCTGCGCAAAACTACGTTGCATTCTTGGAGAAAATCTCGGGAGCACCGATGAGTGCCATCGGAGTAGGACCCGGGCGCGATGAAACAATTGTCGTAAAGGATTTCATCTAAGAAATGAAAATCCTCCTAGTCGGAAGCGGCGGTCGCGAACACGCCTTAGGACTAGGACTACACGCAGATCCAGAGTGCACAGAACTACATGTTGCACCAGGTAATCCAGGGATTGCACAGTTTGCAACATGTCATCCATTAGTAATAAGTGATAACCAAGCGATTCTAGATTTGGCACAAAAACTTGATGTCGAATTAGTAGTTATTGGCCCTGAGGTTCCCTTAGTAAATGGCGCCGCAGATCTGCTGCGGGCCGCTGGAATATCTGTCTTTGGCCCATCTAAGGCCGCGGCTCAATTGGAAGGCTCTAAAAACTTTGCAAAAGAAGTTATGGCAGATGCTGGTGTGCCAACTGCCCATAGTTTTACTTGCACAACCCAAGCAGAGATTGAAAAGGCACTCGATACCTTTGGTGCGCCATATGTAGTTAAAGATGATGGTTTAGCTGCAGGTAAAGGTGTTGTTGTGACAAGAGATCGCCAAGAAGCCTTAGATCATGCATTATCTTGCAAGCGAGTAGTTATTGAAGAGTTCTTAGATGGTCCAGAAGTTTCACTCTTTGGAATAAGCGATGGCAAAACAGTTATCCCAATGCAACCAGCACAAGATTTTAAACGCGCACTCAACGGCGATCAGGGACCAAATACTGGGGGAATGGGTGCGTACTCACCACTTCCTTGGGCGCCATCAGACATTATTGAAGATACACACAAGAAAGTTCTTGCACCCATGATTGCTGAAATGGCAGCACGTGGCACACCATTTGTTGGTTTACTCTATGCAGGCCTTTCATTAACTGATCATGGAACTCGCGTCATTGAATTTAACGCGCGCTTTGGTGATCCAGAAACTCAAGTGTTAATTCCACTTTTGAAAACCCCATTGGCTCAACTTCTCTATAAAGCAGCAACGAGAAATCTAGAAGGCGTTGCTTTGCAGTGGAGTGATGAATCTGCCGTAACTGTTGTATTAGCTAGCGATGGATATCCAGCATCTCCTGCAGTAGGTGGAGTAATTGGAGAATTTCCAACGATTGAAAAGGTTTCAATTTTTCATGCAGGCACAACTGATAGTGAAAAAGGCTTAATTTCATCAGGCGGTCGAGTTCTCACTGTTACCGGCACGGGCAGTGACTTAACTGAAGCTCGCGATCGTGCTTACCGGGCAATCAGCCACATCTCACTTGATGGATCCTTCTATCGCACCGATATCGCGCTCAATGCGTCGGTGGCAGAGAAGGGCAATTAAATGAAGGATAATTCGGGCGTGAGCCTTCTCGCTA
>Ga0209229_10000297_pt1 | contig 19890 bp, 14 predicted proteins | sample SanBayMetagenome_FD_187466 | JGI IMG/M metagenome (GOLD analysis project Ga0209229, IMG submission 187466) | Freshwater and sediment microbial communities from dead zone in Sandusky Bay, Ohio, USA (SPAdes) (version 2) | ecosystem: Environmental > Aquatic > Freshwater > Lentic > Sediment... | reverse complement strand
GGCAATAGGGCAGAACTACACAGCTTCACTATACGTAGGTGAAACAAATCTAGTCGACAATGCAGGGCAAAGCCTTCTAACAACGTCCGGTTCTGTAATTGGGACTGTTAATGTGCTAAGAGGGAGGTTTGGTACTACTATCCCTGCATCGGTAGTGGAGTATGATGGTAATGTATACTGGGCTGATATACTTAACGAATGCATTGTAAGATACTCTAGTAATGGACTTTTTGCAATAAGCGACTACGGTATGAGGAATTTCTTTAGGTCTTACTTTAAGTCTAAGAAGAATCAGGTAAACGAGTATGACATAGCGCAGTCTCCTTACATATACGGAGGTTATAATCCTGCCACGGACGAATACGTGCTTTCATTTACTTCTGTTCCGGAGTCGCCAGATCAATACCCAGACTCTTCGGAGTCAAGGTACTCTGATATTAAGATGATGTATAGGACTGGAACCCCTGCTAAATCTATAGGGTATTCGATAACCGGTGAGAGGTGGAGCTCATTCTATTCACACGCAGGGCCATATGTAAACTTTGGCGGTAAAATGTACAGTTTTGTGAAGTCGCAATATCCATCACATCCGCCACTTAGCACAACGCCTATAGTCTCTGGCGGTCTATTCGAGTTCGATAAGAACTCTGCTATAAACAGTTTCCCTGGATCAAGTAAAAACTCTTTCATAAGCATCCCATATAATGATGCTCCAAATAACATAAAGGTTTTTCAGGCGATGTCTATAGAGGGTACTACACCGCCATCTGTAGCATATGTTGAGACATTTATCCCGAATAATCAGGTGACAAATATGGTGTCATCAGACTTTACAAATAGGGAGGATATGCTGTACTGTGAAATATATAGGGATAGGGTTAGCCCAAATGCCACAGGAACTGCTGATGAAAAAATGTATAGTGGAGATAAGATGCGTGGTCAGTACGCAAATATGTCGTTAATATGGTCAAATCCTAGTAACTTTGAGGCTAGGTTTGTAAACGTAAATATAAAGGATTCAATAGGTCACAATAAATTATCACAATAATGGCACTAGGTAAAATAGCAGGAGGTATTGCTGCGCTTTCTCAAGCAGGAGCCCTAAAAAGACAGGCGGCAGAATTTGGTAGAATGGCTGGCAATTGGGAGGATTATCAAATATCAGAGCAGGCTAAAAAGATGCTAGGCCAGGCAGAGGCAAGGGCAGGGGCTGCTATGCCTGGTATGGGTATTGCCCAAGCACAGCAACTAGGGGCTAATGCAAATATGTTAGCTGCCGCTAATAGGCGCCTAACATCGGGATCTGATTTTATGACGCTTTCTGCGGCCCTTCAAGGCGGTGCTCAACAAAGCGCATTAGGTCTAGCTCAACAGCAGGCTCAGTTTAACATTCAAGGCCAGGCAGCAGCAGACCAAGCCAGAACAGTAATGATGGGAGAGGAGCAAAAAAGATTCCAGAATCAGCTTGCAAGACACCAGTTCTATAAGGAAGGACAAATTTCCGCAGAGCAGGCAAGGAGACAGAACATAATGGGCGGAATATCAAGCATAGGCGCAGGTATTTCGGATATTGCGCTGACTGCCGCAGGTGGTGGAGCGTTTGGTCCGGAAAGTTTTATGACAAAATTGTTTGGCGGAAAGAAAACTACATAACAAATAAATACTACATAAATGGCATTCCAGTTTGCGGTATACCAACCAATTCAGGAGACTAGTCTTTACGAGGCATTCTTGCAGAGTAGAGAGCTAGCTATGCAGCGCCAAAAGCTTCAATTGCAGCAGGATATGGCTATGGATGATTACGCCGCATCCATTATGAGGGATCCTAACTTCACGAAGGACTCTCCGTATAATCCATACATAAACCAAAAACTTCAGGAGACGCTTAGTGAAGCTAAGTTAAAATACCAGAAAGGAGAGCTCAACGCTGCAACTTTTAAGTCTTACGTGGCTAACAGCGTAGGCAAGATAAACCTGTGGGTTCAGAACGCAGACCAGATAATGAAAACCATAGATGAGGGTATAGCATACTATAAAACTAAGGGTGCGGATGTTACAGCGATAAAGAACAGGGCGGCAAGGCAGGTGTTTATGAATACTGATGGATCTTGGAAAACAGGCGATGAGATAACGCAAATGATGCAGGATAATAAATTTTCTGAAGTTGTAAACAATGTTGTCAGCCAAAATCCTGAGATAGCGTTTAAGGATATGAAGGCGTTTGATGATTGGCTAAACACTGTTAAGACATCAAAGGAAAGCATAACACGCTCATCTTCAACTACTGTTGGTGGACAAAAGGGTAAGAAGTCGTCTGGCGTTGGCGTTAAAGGTGTTGCAGACTACTACCCTATGTGGCAGGAAGTTGAGACTAGTGGAGCAGGAGTTCCCACTGGAGTAAAACAAAAGCTTATACCTTTAGATCAACTAAAACAAAACGATGCAGTTTGGCTTTCTTTAACCGCCGCAGTTAAAGAGCAGAAGAAGAAGCTGGGTGGCGCTGCTAATGTTGATGCAAATGGCAACGCTATATTTACAGATCAGGACATTGTTAACTATGCTACAGAATACGCAAACATTAAGCGTCCATATAACTTCACTGAGGCTCAGGAAAAGCAGAGTACAAATATAACGTACAAGGTTACTAACAACACAGGTGGCGGCGGCGATAAGAATAAAGACTTAAATATATTCAACGCAACATTTCAGAACAAATTGCCGACTAGTAGGTATTTTACTGGATCAGGTGATGTTGTAACTCTGCAACCTGGCTTCTCTTTAAAGATAGGCGAAGTTAACACAGGATATGGTAAGGTAGACAAGATTGCAAAAAGTGTCGTGCTAGATAAGAAAAATAAAACATTAACCGTTACAGGTGATGATAACAAATCAGTTACATATAATGCAAACAGCGATAATTATAAAACTCTTATGACACAGTTAAGGATAATGAATCCCTGGCTAGAAAGTAGTGCTCGTGATCAGCCTGAACTATCAGGTGGTACTGGATTCAAAACTGGTTTCTAATTTAATTATCAAAACATAATAGTATCTTTGACCAATGATAAATCAGGATAACATCTTTAAAGATCCAGTAAATAAGTTTCTTATAGGCGAAGGCGATTCGGAGGGTAGCACATCCGACATCCTATCAAACACCGGCGATGAATATATGGGTAAGACAGGGGATATAGCAACTGGTGACGTTGGTCTGTTGCCATTTTCTCAACTCACTGGAACGGTAGGTGAAAACAAAAAATTAGAGGTAAACCTGTTTGATAAACAAATAGAGAATGAACAAAAAATAACACAGAGTGTACTAACAGATCCTACTGATCTAGATAAAAATGATCCCCCAGATGGCTATGAGTTTAAGCACTTTAAGGCAGACAAGGTTAGGGTTCCAACAAGCATTAGGGGTAAGTACATCTCTAGCCTATACAATGCAGATGTTAAGATAACCGATATCGACAACAAGATATCTTCTGAGCTACAGGTTAAGTATGACAAAATTCTAATAGAAAGAATAAACGAGTTTAATAAGGATGGCAAGCTTAATGGTTTAAGCGATCAAGCGTTTAGACTAAATTCAGATGTAATTGCAATACAAGATCAAGTTAATAAAGAGTTTAACGCAGAGAGGATGTCGATGCTTAGCGTAATGACTAAGCCTGTTTACGATGAACTTCACAAGACAGAGGAAGAGCTTATTGGTCAAATTCCACGTATAGGTCAGGCTAATAGGGTTAAGAAAAGGATGGACAATATATCTGGAGGCCCTGACATTAACCACTACTATCTAACTCAGCAGGATGACAACTACGTCCACATATCCAAAATGCAAAGCTGGATTTACCAGGAGAAGAAAAAGCCTATAGACAAGCAGGATGTAGAAGGGATAAATAGTAGGCAATCTCAGATAGATAGATACTATGAGTTGATTGCTAGTACACCACTGAGTCAAACTAGATCATACTCATCCGGTGAAGCTGTATTCATAAATGGAAAATGGCTTGACGCTCGTAATGCCCCAAATTTTGCAATAAGATCTGACAATGTAAAAGTTGGAGATAAAATATATGTTGGAGACCACTCTAAATATGTTGTTTATGAAACGCCAGAGGGATCTGATATATATGTTGACGCCGTAAATAAAACAGATGACTATTGGAGTGTAAAGATTAATGAACCACTTGCGTTTAATCTTGATGGTCTTGTTGGAGAGAAGAAAGGGCCGAAAGCACCTTTAACACAAAAGGGTGAAGATGAGCTATACTCTCAAACTATAGATGAGACTGGGGTTGATCCAAGAAATGTAATATTGACTAAAACGGAAGGTCAAGCTGAAAAGGATATAGACTATTACAATGTAATACCACAAGGCACATTTGAGTATTACGGCAAAAAACTTCCTCAGTTTGAGCGACCTATAGGAAATGGGATGTCTATAGTTCCGCACTTTAAAGACTTAACGGACTACGGAGAGTATGTGCAAGCTAATGGATCTGCTATATCTATATACGCAGAGCCAAATGAAGCTACCAAGCTAAAGATGAAAGAGATAAACGCCAAATTTATAGGAGATCTTGGTGTAGCTTTTTCTGGGTATATCGACAATCTGAATCCGAACTTAAGCAAAAAAGAAAAAAAGGATCTAAAAGAAAAGATTCTTGAGCAGTTTAATCCATCAAATCTTCTGTGGAATGATGGCACGTTAAACGATAGGCAATATTTTATAAAGTCATTAAGGCAAGGGGAAAAGGTTGGCCCATATAACCTACCTGAATATGCCGATAGGTTTATAAAGTGGATGGCAACAACAGGTGCATATGGGGATGCTAATGAGTTTAGCCCGGCGGCTATGTATAGCCTTAGTTTAAGGTTTATAAAGGAGACGGAAGAGGAGTATAAAAACCAGATCAACGGCATAACTCTTTCTAACGGTATGAAAGCGCAAGCTGGCCTTGATTGGTTTTCCCTTAATAACGAACAGATAAAAGAGTACACTAACAAGGTTGTTGGTATAAATAAAGCAATTGATAAAGAGCTGGCTAATGTAGAAAAATTAATATCTGAAAATCCATCAGATCAGAGCCTTATAGATAGGCGAAATAGACTATTATTTACACAGCAGAATAATGTCATAACTCTTAAAAATGAATATACTAAAAGGCAGGCTATTTTCGATATGCCTAAAAACGATCCAAAATTTGGGGAGGCTGCCGCAATAGAGTTTGAGCAATTGCTTTTTGGAGAATTAGCCAAGAAGAATTTGGCAATTGTAAATTGGAATAAGGAGATTGACCTAAAGAGAACCGGAACGCCAGAGCAAAGGCTTGAGGCGATGAAGTCTTTTAATCGGTTTACTCCTGCTGGGTATTTACTAGGTTTTGCTGGAGAGTCAACTGAAAATGTCGTACTTGGGCTGGGCACAGGTATCTTTGATAGAGGTCTTTCGTTTATTAATTCTACAATAGGATTTATAAGACAGGCAGGACTTAAGCTTAACCCTCTTGCACATCTATCAGGGTACGAGAATATGCTTCAGGATTACACGTCTGCGCAAACAGAGGTGATGAATGACCACCTAGCGAACGCATTTAAGATTGGCGAACTAAATGAAAAAAATCCAGACGGAACATCAAACATAGAAAACATATTATTCAATGCGTCTTTTATGGTTGGTGGGGCTGGATTTGATTTGGCTTCAGCAATTCTTGCACCTGAATTTGCTATACTCAAAAGTGGAACAGCCGCAGCAAGATACATAAATAGATTGCCAGGATTATTTGGTATGTGGGCAATGGGCAACTTCTACAACGACTATAAGGAGGCGGAGGCTGCCGGGTTACCAAAGGACTATAGGGTTGGATATGTTATGCTTAATGAGTTGGTTCAATCATCTGTTGAGAACATAATAAATGTAAAAAAGTTTTTGCCAAAGGGAGCACCTGTAAATGTAAGAAAGATATACGGTGATGCTGTTCGTGGCGCTGTTACGAAGATGTTGTCTAACGAAACAAGGACAGCCGGGATAAAAGAGTTTTACTCTGTAACAAATAAATTCATTAGAGAATACTTTAAGACAACCGGATTATTTTATGCTGAAGAGTTTATGGCCGAGGAGACTATTGCAACTGGAGCTAAGGGCGCTCAAGGCATAGTTTTAAACAAGGCGTTTAATACACAGTTCGAAGAAACGCTATTTAGCTGGAAGCAACAAAAGCAAAACTTATACATAGGTCTTTCTTTAGGCTCTATGTTTGGCATAGGTGCAGGATCAAGGGGTGCTAGTCTAGCTAAGAATGAAAAATACTTGCATCTGTCTGAGATGCTTGAGCAGTATGGTGCAGATGACGTGTACAATCAGCTTGTAGAATTAAGGAATTCAGGATCAAAGAGTGTTGATCTTGAACTTGCTGACGAGATGATAGCGATGGTTCCATATATGACATCTGCCTCTAAGCCATCTGATATGTCTAATGTCAAGTGGCTTTCTGTTAGAACTTTTGTGGCTCAGAAGGAGAAGATGATGAATGAGATGAGAGCAGCTCCAAAATCTATGGAGTCTGTGTACAAGTCTCAGATACAAGAAATAGATGCTAAGATATCAGAAGTTATGACTATGTCAGACGATGTTCTGTCAAAGTCATTAAACGATATAGGCGTAACGGTGATGACTACTGACAAGGGTGTGCCATACTTCTACACAGGAGAGAAGGGCACTTCTGAGGAGGCGGCTACAACTATTACTACAACGCCTGGAGCTCAGCCTGGCGATCAGACAATATCAGCTACTGCTCCTACTATTCAGACCGTTGCAGGAGTTGAGACAACAACTGGAGTTGAGGCCCCTGCGGCAACAGCTCAACCGGCTGCTCAACCTGGAGCGCAACAGATTACGCCTAGTGTGGCTACTGCCGCACCTGCTGTTCAGACCGTTGCAGGAGTTGAGACAACCGCTGGGGTTCAGCCTGCCACAACACAGATACCTTTAACTGCTGAACAACAGGGCATAGCAAATCAGATAGCAGATCTTGAATCTAAAAAGGCAAACGAGCTTTCGAGTTATACTCCAGATCAACTTGGCGAGGCTTATAGACCTGGTAGTAATCAAACAATTGGTGAGTACATAAACCAAAAGTATGATCCACAGATAAATCAGTTAAAATTACAAATCCCACAGTATGCCACTCAAGAAAGCCAAAGGGCGCAGCAAGAAGGAGTACCAGAAGGCCGTGTCCCAGAATATGCGCCAGCTCAGCAAGGACAACAAGGACAAGCCCAAGCCACGCAGCCTACAGCAGCGGTTAGCGATATCGATATCAGCCGCCAAAGGCAATCAGTAAAGGCAAATGTTTTACCTGTTGTTCAGCAGATAAAGGCTCTAGCTGACGATGTTGAGGATGGGGCTACATTTAATTCAGATGGTACTAGGTACACAGGTGGTGGAATTGTAGTTCCTATAGCGTCAAGAAATACAACTAGGGAGAAGTTGTCTGATGATGAGATAGCCGACTTCGCAAATGAACACAGGGCACTGTTAGCTACAGGAAACTTTAAGATAGGTATATATAAATTCCCAAATAGCAATATGGTCAGCATTGACTTGAATATTGTTACAGATAGGAAGAACCTACCTGCTGCTCTAGAGTTTGCAAAACTTTCTGGCCAAGAGTCCGTATTTGATATGGACAACTTTGAGAACATTAAGACAGGCGCTGACGGTATGAACGTAAGGTCATACAACACAAATCAGTTAATAAGGGCCGCAGCAGACATATCACAGAATAGGGTTACAAGTTCAGAGGAGCTAGACGCCATACCGGCTGATGCACGTCAGTCGACAGAGTCTGCCGCAAGAATGGGCACTCAGGCAACCCCTGCTAGCAAACCAAGACCTTTTACCCCAGAAGACGTATCCAGGATGTCTGACGCTCAGTCTATGACATATGACGAGTTTGAGATGAGATACCCTGGCACTACGCCGCAACAGTATGAATTTATAAGGGAAACCGGATATGATAACCAGCAGGATTATGATGCTTGGAAAGAGTTCAAGCTACAGATAGCCAACCAGATAGCGTCAGACATAAGGGACGCCATAGAGAATAATAGGAATGGGTTGACTAGCGTAGATATGAAGAACCTTAGCATTGATATGCAAAAGGCTTGGAGTAAGATTGTTCCTGGTTTGCAACTAGTTTGGGATGACTACGAGCGTCACGTTGAGGAGGCAGGATTCCCCGATGAGTATAAAGAGTTTGCAGGGTTTTTCGATCCTGATAGTAAGGTTGTATATCTCAATCCAGACAAGATTGGTCTAGATACTCCTATACACGAATTTGGTCACGTTTGGTTTGCTGTTGCAAGCATAGTAGATCCAAAGTTAATTGAAAGGGGTAAGAATCTTATACGTGGCACAGAGTATGAAGCAAGGGTTAGAAGCAAGCCGCATTACGCAGATATGAAGCCAGAGGTTATAGAAGAGGAGGCGCTTATCCTTGCAATAGGAGAGAAGGGTGCTGACATAATAGATCAGATGGCTAAGCGTAACTTTATGACGTGGCTTAATGATCTGTGGAAACTTGTGGCTAGTAAGTTTGGAGTTAAGGTTGAGATAGATAACTTAACACTTGAAGAGTTTCTTAACATTGCCGCAATGGATGTACTATCTGGAGGTGGTATACTTTTAACCAAAACAGCTCCAATAGAGTCTCTTCAATCTGGCGTTAGGCCATCTATAGTTTCTGCCAAGAAGCTTGCGACTAAAAGTGCTGAAGCGTTTAAGAGGTACAACACTGCTGTAGATATGAGAAATAGAGGTTTGTCACCTGCTGTAATATGGGAGCAAACTGGGATGGAAAACATCGAGGGTACGTGGCTGACAGAGTTAAACTATGCTGCCACACCAAAAATTAAAATAGGCGATCTAAAGGCGTACTTTGAGCAGAAGAAGATTGCCGGGGCTACGTTTAAGATTTCGGATATACTATCATACCCTGAGTTCTATAGTATGTATCCTAATGCTAAGGGTGTGATTATAGAGATTGCTGATTATAATGAAGATGACTGGGTTGCTGCGTACAATCCATACAAAAATAAAATGTTCCTGAATCTAAACGATGCAGCATACAACGATGTCAATGGCGACTACACTGCTGCTATCTTACACGAGATTCAACACTACATTCAGACACAAGAAGGGTGGAATAATGGCTCATCGCCACAGATAGAGTTCCCTAAAGCTAGGGATATACTATCAAATGCCGAAAGGCAGTCTGGAAATATTGACGTTGCAAACACTATATCTGGCCTTACAATAGATGGCAAGTACGAAGGCGAAATGAAGGACCTTTACGACAAGGTGTACGCAGGTGCAAATTTTATGTACCACTACAAATTTGGTGAGGTGCAGGCAAGAAATGTGGAGGCTAGGTATGCAGACGCTTCATTAAGGAAGTATGCCCCAACAGCAACGCAGGATAGGTACACGACAATAACACAGGAAAGACAGCAGTCTGATAATGAAAAGAGGATGAAGGTGATTGACTCTGATATCTCAGAGCCTACTAACATTAAGGCTAGCACAGATACCAAGTATGGCAACATTGTAAGGGTTAAACCTGGAGGCCATAACCTTTCTTTTGTTCAAGAATCAGACCTTATAGATATAAAGGAACTTGTTAAAGATATAATGGCAAAGGGGCAGACTGTTTGGTTCTGGACTGCTGATCAACTTGGGCGTGGTATTATAGCTGACGAAACAATAGATGGGGAACACTATCTTGATGCAGGACCATCATACGCTCTTGATCCAAAAAACAGGGAACTTGGGATTATATGGGCTACATCAGCAGAGCGTGAAACATTAGTAAAAAGAATAGGTGAGTCTGACTACATATTTATAATAAGTGGATCTCCCCAAAAGTCTAAGCTTTTTAATAAAGCAGTAATATCATATCTTGTTAAAAGGATAGAAAAACAAGTTGGGAGCTGGGAAAAGTTTAGGGATGAGGTTATAGGATTAACAACAAAAACTACTAAAGCTGGTAAGGTAACAACAAATGCCATAACAAGACTTATATCATCATACCCTACAGTTAATAGTTTGCTTGAAGAAAAGGGTGATGGGAGAAAACAATTATTTATTGCACTTGAAGAACAGAGAACAGAAAAGAAAGGTACACCTCTTAGGAAATATTTAGATCAAAACAATATATCATTTGATGTAAATAATTTAAGAGATGGTTTCTTTAGTGATAATAATTTTAATATAAATGATGTAATGCTCGTTCTTAAACCAACAGGAATAGGAGGAACTTCAGAGCACAGTACGTATCAAACTAATTTGTTAGGCGAGGTAGTAGGCGTCCCTAACAGAGTTGTAAACGCAATTAATATATTGCCTGACGAGAGAAGGGTTAAGTATAAGGAAAATCAGAAGGGGCCTATGACTGCTGCGGCAGGACACTTTGTAGATAAAGTAAAGGCACAGACTGAGTCTGTTAGACGTGTTATGGATTCTAATCCGTATAGCAAGTTTATGACTCAGGATTCTAACAACTACTACTTCTTCCACTGGTCAAACGAGCAAAGAAAGGTAATTGATCCTAACAAGTTTGGCAATAACAGAATCACTTCAAGGGAGGAAAGGATAGCAAGACCTAGCGCTGCATTCTTCTACACGAGACCTGACTTTCAAGAGATGGGCGTAGGTGGTTATGGTCACGTTGTGGCAATACCAAAGGATAAGGTTTACCCGGCAACATCTGATCCATTAAACTTATTTGATGAGGCTAAGGCTCTATTTGAGAGGTCTCATCCAGGTATGGCGTTTGGGCCTAACCAACAGATAGGTTGGATTACAAAGGTCGCCAACTCTAAAGGGTATGAAATGGTTGTAGCTAAGTGGGGCAACCAACTAAGAGCAGAGACCACTAATAAGGTTAAACCAGAGTGGTATCAGATGCCAGACGGATGGGGTATTAAGACAAATCCGAAGTATGCCAAGCTTAAGAAGGGTGTTAATAAGACAGATGTTAGGGCATCTATTTCAACAAGATATGGTCTTGAGGATGGATGGGCTACTAAGGCTGTAGAGGAAGCGTATGATATGCTGAGGGGTAAATCTTTCGAGATAATACCGGCGGCAGGAAGTACTACAGGTTTTACATTATTGTACAATGGTACGGCTGTGGTTGCTGATGTTACATTTGAATCTGCTGAGGAGTTTAGAGATCAGATAATAAAGACTTCTTTAATGCAAGGGTATCCGCAGATATCCGAGATGACCGCTGACAACATACTGTTTAACGCAAAGAGAAAGAACATATCTAAGAAGCCGGGCAAGAAGGAATTGCCTGAAAATGTAGATGAGATAGAGTCCACACAGTTTAATAACAGGAAGAAGTCTGCTCCACGGAGAATTGTAGATGGGATGAAAAGGTGGATGGTTAGAAACTTTACAGTATCTCAGGGTGCACCTAAGTTTTTTATTAAGCTTAAGGAGTCCAGGGTTGGTAACATAAGCTATATGATTAGTCGTGCAGAGTCTATGGTTAAGGGGATGAAGGCTGCGGCTAAGAAGATAAAGTTTGAAGACTGGAAGACATTTGATATGGCCTTAAGAAACTATAAGCCACACAGCCCATCAAATCCAAACTGGACAGGGCAACAAGCGTTTGCTCCTTCAAATACGCAGAGCCCTGAGTTTATGAGTCTGCCTGATGAGATGAAGGCATATGTTGTATCTATGAGGGCGATGATTGATGGGATAAGCGAACAGTTAGTACGTAATGGGTTGGTGTCTCCAGATCTAGCTTTAGTGCTTGAAGATAATATGGGTAACTATGTGCACAGGTCTTACGCTATGTACACTATAGGGCAGAAGTGGGCTGATAAACTAAGAAGGGAAAATAAGAAGTGGAATGAAACAAGAGAGGGGGATGATATAATTCAGACCGCAAAACATAATCTTGTACAATTGTTTGCAGGGCACATAATGGCTAACAATCCGGGGCTGTCTATTACAGAGGTCGGGCAGATGGCCAATAGGGCGGCAGATGCTGAGCTTGAATCAATACTACAATCTAAGGCTCCTGTAATCGGATCAGACGAGAACAGCTTCTTGCCATACAGGAATACAGGTAGCCTTAATCAACGGAGGGAGAATATACCAGAGTGGTTAAGAAAACTTCTTGGAGAGTTTACTGATCCTGGTACTTCATTCTTGTTGAGCGTTGCTGAGGCATCTACGCTGCTTCACACTTCTGGATACCTTGCTAGTGTTAGGGATAAAGGTATGGGGACTGTATTCTTTGAAGAGGGTAACAGACCTCAAGAGGCAAGCGTTAGAATAAGTGCGCCAGATAGTAAAATGCTTAAACCTTTAGATGGATTATACACTACTCCAGAAATGGCGCAGGTGTTATATGAGTCAGAGAATAGCACAAGGCAGGGGTGGCCTATACTGTGGAAGGTGATGAACATCAATAAGATGATGAAGACCATCTACTCACCTGTAACACAGATGAAGAACTTTGGATCTAACACGTTCTTTGCCATAAATAATGGGCACTTTGATGTTAGGAAGGTAGGTGTTGCGGCAAGATACTTTGCAGGACAACTAGCAAATAATCAGGGTGAGGCTATTATAGAAAGGCTTAAACCACTGTTTGTTCGTGGCGTTCTTAATCAGAGTCTTACAGCTAGGGAGCTTAATCAAATCTTCAAGATGGATGACATTGAGCAGTACATTCTTGACAACTCTGAAAAATCTGGAGGTTATACTATCGATATGATTCAAAGAGGCGCAAGGAAAGTTGGTCGTGGGGCATCAAGATTGTATCAAGCATCGGATGACTTCTGGAAAATATACGCATACTATAACGAGCAGCAGGATTTATCTACTGTATTGTTTGGTAAAAAGTATGATGACCTTAACGCAAAAGAAAAAGATGTAGTTGATAATGAGTCTGCTGACCGTGTTATGAACACGTATCCGACATACGATAGGATTCTTGGCGTATTTAAGGGATTAAGTAAGGCTGCTATATTTGGTAACTTTATAGCATTTAGGGCTGAGTCTTTTAGAGTTTTTGGTAACACTGTAGCCTATGCGTATAACGATATCGTAAACGGAATCAGAGATAAGAATCCTAGAATGGTTGCGTATGGATCAAAGCGCCTTCTTGGTATGGCCACGTATAACGCCATCAGGATGGAGGGGATTTACTGGGGTGCTAAGTATGCCGGCCTCGGAGTGTCTGGTCTTATATCTTCTATATGGGGATCTCTGTTTGGAGGAGATGACGATGACGAAGAAAGACAGGCAATCAACAGCTGGGTTCCATCTTGGGCTATGGCGGACTGTAAAATATACGATGCCAAAAAGGCTAAGGATGGCAAGCTTACATTCTACCCAATTGGATCTATGGATCCTTATGCCGGAGTGTTTAACATATTTAACGCATACAGTTATGGAAGCGAGTGGTTGCCAGAGGGTGGCCTTAAGTCTGCCGCATTGGAAGTAGTTGCTCCGTTTATAGAGCCAGAGATGGTTATCGATAACATAATGAGTGCAGCTAAAAATAAAGATCAGTACGGATGGATGATATATAACGAGGGTGACGATAAAGTATCGCAAGCTTTTGAAGGGACTAAGTATGTTGCAAAGAAAACTTTAATACCTGGGTTGTATACCTGGGTTGAGAGGATGTTCTACTCAAGGGATGAAGAGGGCAATAAGGTATTTGGGTTTAATAAAAATGAGTTAATATACGCTCCGTTTGGAAGGTTCTATGATGTAGATATGGGAAGATCTTGGAAGTCAAGACTGTACAACACTAATAATGTTATATTCAAACAGATAGATAATCAATTCAAAGCTGAGAAGAAAAACGGTGGATCATATGAGGACAACGCTAATTTCAAGTGGAACAGGGAGATACTCAGACTACACAAGATGTACAAGGATGGTATAGCTTTAGGATACCCAGAAGAGAAACTTAAGGAGATACTTATAAAGGATGTCAAGATGGAGAGAAGGGTTTGGGAGGCTATAGTTACAGGTCAGACATATCAGGCGTATGACAAGGAAGGAAAGATAACTATTGAAAGGTTAAAATATATGATTCAAAAAGGTGAAATTGAAGCACCTATTCAGAATCAAGGAGGATCTACAATAGACCTACTTCCAAAAGGAGACCAGTAACTATGAGCAATATATCTAAGCTGATACATAGATTGCCTCCAAAGATTTATGATCAACTTGAGGCTTGCTTCAGCAAATACGGAATAGATGACGTGACAAAGATATGCCACTTCTTGTCACAGGTATCTCACGAGTCTGGAGACTTTAAGGTGGTATACGAGAACCTAAACTACTCTGCTAGGGGATTGGTAAATGTATTCCCAAAATACTTCAAGGATATATCTATAGCCAACCAGTATGCCAGGAATCCAAAGAAGATAGCCAATAGAGTTTATGCAAACAGGATGGGCAATGGTGACGAACACTCTGGCCACGGATATATGTACAGGGGAAGAGGGTACTTGGCTCTTACCGGCAAGAGGAACTATGAGTTATTTAGTGAGCACGTTGGTGAAGACTGCGTACAAGTACCCGACCTAGTAGCGACCAAGTACCCTATGGAAAGTGCATTCTGGTTTTTTAATATAAATAACCTGTGGCGTATCTGTGAGAAAGAGGACCACGCAAGTGTGGTCTCCCTTACAAAAAGAGTTAACGGAGGGCTAAACGGATTATCAGACAGGCTAATAAAGTTCAAGGCATACAGGAGCGTATACGCCAAAAGTTAAGTTGAAGCGTAGTATACAAATATACCCCAACTAACTAGACAAATAAAAAACAGTATAAGCACAAGTGCCGGAGACAGTATTAAACTTTTTATCTTTTTCATACTTTGACCGCTTTACGCTTATACAATGGTTTAACCAAGCAGTTTGCCTTAGAGTGGTAAGACAGGTGCAGTATAGTTGAGTGATCTCTCTTTAAGAATTCCGCAAGCTTTACTGTAGTAATCCTTCTCTTCAATCTCATCTCTCTAACAAAGTGCGCTCTAGCCCCAACACAATCGTGACTCCGACTATTCCCTATCATATCGTTAATAGTTATACCATACATAGGGCATATCTTCATAGCCTCATCCTCAAGATTAACAGGATCCTGCGCCTCTTCAACATTAACATATATGTACTTCTTCTCTACCTCCCTCTTGTATATTACACGCTCGATAGACGACAGGATGTTCTTTAGCTTCTGCTCTGCGTGCTCATTCATTTCTAAGTTGAAATAGCTAACGATTTCGTTTCTTGCTTCTTTAATAGTCATAGTAGTTTGTTTGTTACAAATGTAGTACACATTTGCTATTGTTCAAAATTTATTATCTGAATTCTCTATTCTTAATCCGTGACCTAAATTAAACCAGGACATCTCCTTCTTTGCCATTCTCTTTGATGTTACAATCCGATTGCTATACAGGTATTCTATTCCCCACCTAAACCACTCATCGTTCTGTTCCTGTGTCATAGTGTATTGATCGTACCAATCATCTTTTCTTCCTGAGACATCGGCGTATCTAATGTCGTGCCCGGACAACTCAAACATCTTATCAACAATGTCCTTAATTGCTTTTTGTAATTTATTACTTTTCATAATCCAAGATCTGTATAGTTATCATTTGTTTTCTTTGTCCAGAATATAGTTGCCTCGTCTAGATATTGTTTAAATCTATCAGGGCTTCTAAATATGGTTGACGGCCTATTGTACTCCACCATCTTATCATCCTTACCCCAGGTTAAATGCTTATGCAGTATAACTGAGTGGTACTTATCTATGTCATCGCCTATCTTTTTCTGTATCTTAACTATTGAAGAGTAGTACGTGTCAACCTTATACTTAGTCTCATTAATCTTATTAAATAGCTCAATCACCTTACCGGGCAATTCACTTGTATGCGATTCCCTTTTCTTCTTTTCTGGTATAGGACCTCCATCATATGCACTTAAGAATTCCTGTGTTAACGTAAAGTCATCTGTAACAAATTGCCAAAGGTTCTCAATACTTTGTCTAAGGGTTGACTCTGCAACACCTGTTTCCCTAGAAAGATCTTCAGGGCTATCGCAGCCCTGCATTATGGCATCAATAATAATGTACTGCAAACAGGTTAGACCTAACTGCCTTCTTAAGATGTGATCGATTACTGTGTGTCTGATCATTGTGTTTCATTTTAGGTGAAGTGTTTAATTGTAATGTATTCTTTGCCAAATGAATAAGATAGCGCATTCATACAAAGCAAGTTCTTATAGTAAAATCTTTGAGCACGATCATCGCCAAATGATTTCTTCTTTACAGATCCATCCATAACCTTTCTTGATGCCTCCTCTGAAAGCTCGGAATACATATTAAGTTTATGTCGGTATTCGTCATAGTTTATACCTAGAACAAACATAACATCCTTCTTGTCGATGTTGTAGAGTGCGCAAAGTCCAATGAACACAACTATTGCAGAGGACTTAGATCCCTCCATTAGTTCATCTGTTTGCCAAGACTTGTTAGCATAGTTGTCAAACACAAACTGTGGTCGTACCGCCTTTTCGATGATGTCGATTTTCATTTTATTTAATGTTTACGATGAAGTTTTTCTTCCAAGATACCTTTCCATTCTCGATGACCATCTCATTTGCAGAGTGAGAATCCATAAAAGATTTCATCTTGTTAGCGTAATATGTTTTTCTTTCAGCTACCTTAGACTCAAGATCCTTATACCTTTTATATTGGATAGCGTTGTCAGTCTGATCAGGTCCGCCTATAACCTGATTATCTGTTGGCCTGTTACGGTGGCGCTCATTCATATACTCGCTAAGGTCAGCAGTTCCATCAGCTTCAGGTTCAAACATTGATGCAATGGCAAGCTTTTCATCATATGTTGGGTTGTCCAATTTAGATATGCGAAACCTGGCCTCGTTTACGCTGTTATAAAACTTCCTTGATTCAAGTATCAACTCTGTCTGTACATCGATATCTTCGTCAACCTGTAGGATGTGCAACTTATTCCCACCCTTTAGCCAAACAAACTCACCCCAGTGTAACCCAGTAACGATTAAATAGTGTTGCAACTGGAAGTAGTACTGGGGTGGGATGCCGGCCTCCCACATATCTGAGTATCTTTCAGATATTGTCTTAACCTCAAGAACACCCTTGCCTTTTTTATCTGGATGCCTAGTTATGATCCTATCTACATTGGCAAACATATGGTCAAAGTTTGGGTTTATTAGTATAGACTTCTGCCTTACAGCTCTCTTGACCTTTCTCTTTTCTGCAAAGTTATTTATCAAGCCTTCCTCTGTTCCATCAAAGTATTGCCACTTGTCCGCAACATAATCCTCAAGATGCGTTCCGTGAAACATAGTTTCATTCTGAACAATGCCGGGCTTAGAAAGGCCAACTGCTTCGTAAAACAGTTTAACCTTAGACTTCCACGGATTCTTGTTTAAAATTGTAGCAGCATCTGATCCGCCTATCATACCCTTGTGCAACAGTGACGTTCTCAGCTCAAGCCAAGCTTGTCTGTCATTAACCTTGTGTTTGATTAGTTTCTGCATATTTGATCATTTTATTAAAAGTCTTAATGGCATTTTTTAAGTTAAGCGCAGAACAGTACAACCCATCTGCGTGCTCCATTACTGTAACCTCAACAATATCAAGACTATCAACGCCAACCTTAAGCTTGAAGCACTTATGTCCAGGCTTTATGGCTAACTCCTTGATGTTTCCGTTTACAATAATTTTCATTTAAGAGACTTTTTAAGGGCTTTGAGTTTGGAGTCGTTAATAAGTTTATTTAATTCGTCCTTTTGAGTGTACGTCAAAGAATACTTTTTCATTGCAACCTCAACATCTTTATGTTTGCCGGCCTCTATAGACCTAGCCATTGCTGTAAATTTTTCATTACTTAATGTTGGCTTGCCACCTACAAGTTCTCCGCCTACAGTCTTCTCGGTATAACCATCTAGATCCTGCTCAAAAGCAAGACCAAGCATCGATACTATGGCATATCTTCTTTGAACAGTAATAGATGCACTCCACTCCTGTATTACATTGTACTCTATATCAGGGCTAGTAAACTCCTCTATGTGTTCTCCAGAATCGTGAAACAGATAAGTTCTAACCCCATTGCCGGCAGGTATTTGAACTAATCTTAATCCATTCCTTTTTAATTCTGGAGCTATAGCATTAAGAATATTTTGTAACGAAGGATAAGAAAACTTTTGTCTCTTACCTTCTGAGTCCAAGTAGTCAACATTTGAGTCCTTTACTATCTCAGGAAACGTGCACTTGTTTAAGGCTTTAATAACTTGTAGCATATGAATTGTGTTGTGATTCCACTCTGTCTAGACCTTAGATATATAGTCTCCCAGTCAAACGTCATCTTGCCGTTGATCATCCTAACCATATGCGCTTGCGCAACCTTCGGATATCTTGTTAGTATATACTCTCTCAACTCGGCTAGGCTGTACGTCTTGCCAAAATAAGAAAACTTATCGCCTACAATATCTATTGTCATCTCAAAGTTATATAAGTAATTTTTAAAAAGGAAATTAATTTGGATCTTTTTTATAAAAAAACAGGGCCACAGAAGTAGCCCCGATCCAAATCAAACGACTGCGATGTCATTCATCATTCTAGTTATAGAGAACTCAAGATCAAAGAATGATCCATTGTTGTCTATATCGTAGTCGGGTATGACGAAATCTATCTCGTTTTCAGAGGGATGATTATCGTGCTTGGTTTTCCTGTTGGTCCTAACTATTATTCCGCCTCTTGATCTTATGGCGTCACACTCATTTAAAAATCTAACATCTGATATGATCCAGTTCTGATCCTTGTAATCCATCAGCGTTGACTCTACCCACAGATTTGGGTGAACTGTATCTCTAACAAACTCAGTTCCAAACTTCTGCAATAACTCCCTTACAGTCATATCATAACTAACTATGTATGACTCCTTGAACTCCCTGTTCTCAAAGAGTTCAACCGGGACTCCAAGAAGAATCCCGGCGCACTCCTTAAGTTTTGAGGCGAATCTCTTAACCTCAAATCTGTTTTTTGTTATTTTATTGATCAGGCTAGCGATGGTATCCTTACCAGATCCCTGCCTTCCGCATATACCTATTATCATTAGAATGGGATATCGTCAGAGTAATCAGAGTTAGATACAGATGGAGCGTCAGCAACGAGCTCAGACTTAAGTCTTTCGTACTGGTTAACTACCACGGACTTAAGGGCCTTTGTTCTTTGAATACCCCACAGCTTCTTCTCGTCATCATCGCCATCAAATGGGTAGGCTGATACACCCGGAAGTGGATTCTCTTTTGTGAAGAAGTCTGGAACCTTTGATCCCTGCTTTACTAGTACACCTGCTACCTTCTTGCCTGACTTGTCAGTAAAATCATACACAGAAATCTCAACTGAGTTGTTGAACTTTACGTTAGGAAGTTTAGATACAAACGATCCGAAGTAGCGTGACTCAACAGGGAACTGGATGAGGTACTCCTCACCTACATCTGAAAGAGTTACGTGCAGTCTTGAAATCTTTTTACCCTGGAAGTCTTCAGTCTTAATCTCAAAGCTAGAGATAATACCGCTGATTGATGATGGAACATACTCGGAAACTTCTACACCATCCTTACGTGTGCGTTTCTTCACGTACTCCTGATTGTCTTCTGGGTTTGCCTTGCGCCTCAACTCGCCATCAATAACAGAATAGTAGAGTCGTTTGCTGTGCTGGTTGTTGTTGTTTTCAGCCATTGTTTGTGTTTTAAATTGTATTTAATAAAAATTGTATCCTGTCTTCAATGTCCTTG
>Ga0209229_10000295_pt1 | contig 20036 bp, 26 predicted proteins | sample SanBayMetagenome_FD_187466 | JGI IMG/M metagenome (GOLD analysis project Ga0209229, IMG submission 187466) | Freshwater and sediment microbial communities from dead zone in Sandusky Bay, Ohio, USA (SPAdes) (version 2) | ecosystem: Environmental > Aquatic > Freshwater > Lentic > Sediment... | reverse complement strand
GTTAATGGTGTATCTGGAGGACTTGTATACTACCTAAACCAATCATTAAATACTAGTAGTGCAATAGGCACTCCTACATATAAGCAATGGTCTGGTACACCTACAGGTGGTCCAGAACAAACAGTGATAACAAATGTTGCTGGTAGCACTAGAACACTAATTGCTACATTTGCCACTGACTCAAATCAACCAGGAGTAACAAGTTTACCTTCAGGACTTTGGGCTTGGGTGAACCACTTCTCAATAGATGCCAACGTTAGTTTAAAAGTGGATGTGGAGCTTTACAAATGTGACTCCACAGGTGGAAGCGTGGTACTTTTAGGAACCACCAACATTGACACTGAGTCACTGTCTACTAATGTTATTAAAGAGTTTTTCACAGATCTTTTCCTTCCCCAGACAGCAGTTCTTGCCACTGATAGGCTTTATTGTCAAATCTATGCTGAGCATACAGGAGCTGGAAACCAAAACATTACATTCTATACAGAAGGAACAAGTAACTATTCCTACGCACAAACCACATTCACCCCTCCTTCTGGAACCAGCGGAACCAGCGGAACTAGTGGCTCAGATGGTACATCGGGTACCTCTGGAACCACAGGCACCTCTGGTACTTCTGGAACAACAGGAACCTCTGGAACAACGGGAACCAGTGGTACATCAGGCACAGACGGAACTAGTGGCACCTCAGGTACCACAGGAACGTCTGGTACATCTGGTACTACGGGCACCTCTGGCACCAGTGGATCATCTGGATCATCAGGCACAAGCGGTACTGATGGCTCAGGAGGAAGTAGCGGTACTAGTGGTACAACAGGCACCTCGGGTACTACAGGTACCTCAGGAACAGCAGGAAGTAGTGGAACTAGTGGGTCTTCAGGATCTTCTGGAACATCAGGGTCTTCAGGCACTGATGGTAGTGGAGGAACTTCTGGAACCTCTGGTACAAGCGGTAGTAGCGGGTCTTCTGGTACTACGGGTACATCAGGTTCTTCTGGTACAAGTGGATCTAGTGGATCTTCAGGAACCACTGGTACGTCTGGAACATCAGCTACAAGTGGGACTTCTGGAACCTCTGGTTCTTCTGGGTCATCAGGTTCTTCAGGTTCTTCAGGGACAGCAGGTACCTCAGGTATAAATGTAGGTTCTAGCGCAGTTATTATTTTAGGTGGTGGTCCATGCTCTTCTGTAAGATGTGGTGTAAGTAATATTACACTAGGCGATTGCTCTTTTGCAATAGGCTCTAATAACACTGCCTGTGCATCTGGATCCTCTATATTAGGCGGTGCTGCTAATGCCGTTTGTGGAGTTGCTGCGGATGCTCTACTTGATACTAGTATAGGTGGTGGTTCTGGTAACTTAGCCACCAGTGCTTGTTCATTTATAGGTGGTGGTAAAGGTAATACAGCTTGTGGAGCCTACTCTTTAATTGGAACAGGAACTCAAAACATAGCTTCTGGGTCTTCTTCATCTGTTATAAATGGTACATCTAACTGTGCCACTGGTTGTTTTTCATCTGTTATAAATGGTTGTGGTAGCTGTGCAACAGCTCCTTTCTCTACAGCAGTGGGATGTAACATCAATGCATGTAATGCTTGTACATTCTATGCTAATAATCTTTGCTCTTGCAATGATGTCTTTGTAGCCACACTCACCTGTGGAAACCCAGTTTGTTCAGATGTAAATGGTAAACTTGTTAACTATCCAGGGGCAGCAGTGGCTCCTCTTTCCTATTCAATATCTGGTTCAGCCAGTCCTATTGGAGGATTAACTGTAAGTGGTGCTAGTTATGCACAGAACAATTGTTCTCTTGCTAGTTGTACAGCAAAGGTGTTTGGTGGATGTTTTGAACTAGGATCAAGTTGTTTTCACACTTGCAATATTAACTATTATACCACTGCTGACTGCACCTACTATCCAGATTTAAGAGAGGTATGTTTTACCAATCTACAATATCTTACAAGCACTATTTCAGTAACAGGACTTCAGACACCTTTATTGTGTTCTATTTGCCTACCCTGTTTAACAGCTGCAGTTGCTCCAATAATTTTAAGTCAATCTCCCATTACAAATTTATGTGTTCCCAATCTTGAAATTGCTAACACTATACAGTTAGGAAGCTATACTTGTCAAATATCATCACCTTGTTGTTTTAGTTTTCCTAAGCTATCTGCTGTAACAAGAAGTCTCTACTTAAAAAGTTCAAAATCTCCATCACTTCCTTGTTTAGTAAGCGTACAATCAGGACTTATATTTGAAGGAAATGGAGCCCTTGCTAATGGAAGCTGTCTTCCTTGTCTACGTTGTGTTGGTGGAGAGATGGCAATGTATGATACTAATACCTTTTCTACTATTTCATCTTGTTTCTGTTTTCCTGTTCTAGAAGAGATAGGGGGTCAATTTTCCATAGGTAGACAATGTGTCGCTTGTACTCGATCAGGACCAATTAGAAGCATTAATTGTGTTCATATACCATGCTTAACAAAAGTTGGTAACTTTGCATTGAATATTACAGGAACAAAATGTATAGACTTTAGTAGATTCACAAGATTTGGAATTACAACGGGATGTACTTTTTTTCTGTGTTCTTTACAATGTCTTTCAACTATTTGTTTACCAAATGTTACAACGCTTGGATGTTTAGAAATTGCCTCACCTTTTCTATCAACATTTACAACTCCTTGTGTGACAGCAATCACAAGCAGTTTTAACTTTTTTTGTACATCATTTCTTACATGTCTTGATTTTCCTAGATTAACTGAGATAAATATACCCCAATGTGGCCTAGGGTCTGGAGTAAATATTAATGTTTGTTCAGCCATTGATTGCATTAGCTTTCCATGTTTACAAACAATAAGTTCTATAAATGCTCTTAATCTTAATTTTGTATTACAACCTGTTTTGTGTTTTCCAGCTCTTACAACATTTATAGCTTCCGCTGAATTACCAATCCTTACATCATCTTGTAGTAGAATTAGATCAGTATGTTTCCCTTGTCTAGTTGAAGCAGGAGGTTCATTTGGAGCTAGTAGTGGTGGAAGTGTTGCCAGTACATTGGAAGAACTGTGTGCTCCTGTTCTAACAACAATTTGTAGAAACTTCTGTTTCTGCACCTTCACCGCAACATGTCTTAGCCTACCCTGTTTAACTACAGTGGATGGCAACTTTATAGCATTCATTCCTTCTGCAAGATGTATTTCATTACCTGCACTTTGTAATGTGAGAGGATGTCTTTCGCTCAGTACTATTGGTGTAAAAGATATTTGCTTATCCTCTTTACGTGAGGTGGGATCTAGGCTTACGATCGGTACTAGTTCCTCTTTTTGTTTTCCATGTGTTAGTTATATTGGAGAAAACCTTGACGTACAAACTTCTGTAACTGCTCCTACTGATATAGTATCTTTACCTGCTCTAACCGTAATTGAAGGTTGTCTTGCGGCTTGTGGTGCTTATTGTATAAATGCACCACTACTTACAAGGGCCAATACCATACTCCCTTGTTCTCCAAATATATGTCTAAACTTACCATGTCTTACAGCTGCTACATTCGTGATTGGTACTAATAGCCTTTCCTTACCAGGTGTATGTTCAAACATCTGTGAGTCATTTGGTTGTATGCAAATTTGTGCAACCTCAAGTACTAGAACATACGTTGACTTTCCATGCCTGCAGATGACGCAAGGACTTGTCATTAACAGTTTTTGTAGTAATTCATGTTATAACTTCCCATCTTTAAGATGTGTTGGAGATGCTGGACTAAACCTCTGTGGTAGTAATCCAAACACTGTAAGCTATCCTTGTTTAGTGTGCACCACTGGAACTGTAGGTGTTGTTTCTGTAGGTAGTACACTTTTCAAAAGATTTAATGTTCCATGTTTAACTACAGCAGGTGGTCTTTGTATAAACGGTGCGAACGCTGGTTGCTTTAGTGGAGCTTGGGATTTTCCATCACTAGTCAATCTTAGAACAAGTGGATTGGTAGTATTCAATACCACCTCTGGTATGGCACTCAACATGCCTTGTTTGAGATTCACAAATGGGTTTTGTATTTCTAGCACTTGTTTTCCTATAATTTGTTTTCCACAACTGGAGTGTATAGGAGGTTCTCTTTTTAGTGTATCTATATCCTCGAACGCTCCTACCACAGATGTATGTTTTCCTTGTTTAACTAGGATATCAAATTTTGCAGGTCTGACTGTTAGTAATTCAAGAGTAATAAACCACTGTTTTCCAAACTTAAACTTTGTTAGTGGAAACCTGACTATAGGCGCCCTCACTATAGCAAGATGTTTGAGTCTTCCATGTTTACAGTGTGTAATGGGAAGTGTTAACTTAGGAGGGCAATCTGTAAGTTGTCTTAATATTCCGAACCTGGAGTATGCACATAGTGGATTTGCCGTCTGCCCAAGTAATAATGTAAGACAATTCACAATTCCTTGTATCACTTGTGTAAGAGGTGTTCTTAATACAGGATTTAATCCTAATGTGTATTGTGTCAGTTATCCTAAATTGGTCTTTGCCGGATGTGTTGACCTGTCTGTTATGGGTAGTAGCCAGAATGCTTGTATTAATTTACCAGCTTTACAATGCGTACAGGGAATTTTTTGTGCAGCTAGTAACCAAGTATTAGTAGATATCAACGTACCATGTTTAAGTTATGTAGGAGGCAATCTTATCATGAGCAATTTAGCCATCATGGACACAGAATGTTTCCCTGTGTTAGAAACAGTTGGTGGTTGCGTCGTTTTAACTAGTATGTGTAGATTGAGATCTATATGTCTTCCTTGCTTGACTAATGTATATTGTAACTTCCAAGTTACTACTAACTCAAATTGTTTAAGAGACATTACGTTACCAAAGTTACAAAAAGTTTTTGGAGTTTTTGATACTAACACTTCTTGTCTAAATATAGTTTGTGCCCCTGTTTTGTCTTATGTGGGAGGAACATGTCTTAATCCAAATGGCGGTATAACTTGTTTATCACTACCTTGTTTGGTATGTGTTAATGGAACTTTTTGTGCAAACAATATATGTACAGCAACAATAGATCTTCCTTGTTTAAGATTTGCTGGTAATTTAAGTTTTAGTGGAGGAGCAACAGTGCACACCTGTATTAATCTTCCTTCTTTGTGCTATGTTAATGATGGTATAAATTTAATCAATCTACCAAACCTCTCTTGTTTAAACGTTCCCTGTTTACAATATGTTGGCGGAAGCATATCGTATGCTACTCCATTAAACTGTCTCACCACTACGTGCTTCCCTGAACTTAGAACAATTGGAGGTAATTTTTGTTTCTCTTTTGCGAGTTGTATTGTTAATCTCTGTCTCCCATGTGTGTCATGTATACTTGGTGATTTTAATATAGATGCATCTTCTACTGGTATAAGAAACTTGTGTCTTCCAGAACTAGTTGATGCAGGAAAATTTCTTTTAGGATGTAATGCAATATGTCAACTTTGCATTCCTAAACTATGCCGCACACCAGTTTTTGAAATAGGAGCTCAATGTATACCTTGTTTAGTGGTGCCATGTTTAGTGCATGCAGGACGTGTTTTTATAGGCGCTGGCCTTGCTATAAATTCAATTGGAAACTGTCAAGTGTGCTTTCCATTGTTACAATGTGTTGCAGGAGGTAATGCTGGAGGTAGTGGAGCATCAACTTTCGCTGTAGTATGTCAAAACTGTATGACACAGCTTTGCGTTCCAGTTTTGAGATATGTAAATGAAAATTTTACATTAAATTGCGGAGCTCTTCTCCCAGCCATTAGCCTACCTTGTTTGACTACTGTAGGATGTACTTTTCGTGTAGAAAACTATCCATGTTTAACTTGTCTTAGTGCTCCTGCGCTGAACGTTGTTGGATTTGATGTTTGTATTGCAAACAATGCTCTTCTAAACTGCATAAGTCTTCCTTGTTTGAATAATGCTTCGGGTTTAACTATATGTAACTTACCCTGTCTCACATCTATTTGTTTACCAAATACAGATTCATTAGCTCTTAATGTAAATCTTTGCACCTTAAACGGACTTACATCTGCTTGTTTCCCAGTTCTTCAATTTGCGAATGGTGTATGTGTTGCCACTGCTCCAGCATTAACAACTCTTAATTTTCCTGCATTGGTGAGCACTAATGCTGGAATATGCGTTACCAACGCAAACTCACTAACAACTCTGTGTCTTGGTAATTTACAAGTGTATGGAATCTCAAATGCAACCACAGGTATAGCTCTAACATGTTTAGGGGCTCTAACCTGTTTAAATTTGTCTTCTGTAATAGCATCTCCTACGTGTTTTGCTCTTAACCTTTGTTGTATGGCAAGTCTGGTTTGTATAAACATGAGTAGTATTGAGCGTTTGGGATATGGTGTCACTGCAGCTCAGCCTATCATAAACCTTGTATGCGGTACAGGTGCTTTGTGTTGCATCACCCTGGGAACAGGCTTGAAGCAAGTGGGAGCATGTTTAGGGAATATAATAATTACATCTGCCTGCTTGTGTCAAAGCTCTGTAGATGACATCCTTATTAGACTAGCCTGTCTGGATGGAACTAATGGTACCATACCTTTCTGTGGAAGAACGGTGTGTATAACAGGTGGGTCATCCACCCCATCAGCTGCAGGTATAACAGCCCGAACCACCCTGATAGCACGAGGTAATACGGTATGTGTGAACTAATAAAAAAGGCCCTCTTCGGAGGGCTTTTTTGTTGAAAAAAGATTTGGAAGTTACACAAAATCTTCCTAGATTTGTCCCAAATAACCATCAATGAATATCATCTTCTCTATCCAAGGGGGTGCAGGCAAATGCGTTATGGCAAGTGCTGTCTGCAAAGCTATCAAAAGAAAATACCCCAAAGATTTCCTCATCGTAGTTTCTGGATATCCTGAGCTCTTTATCAACAATTATTATGTTGATAAGGCATTCTCATTTGCTGGACTTTCCTACTTCTATCAAGACTATATAGAAGACAAGGATGTTATGGCAATGGTGCACGATCCTTATGTAGAAACAAGCTTTCTCCATCAGAATCAACACCTTATAAAGACTTGGTGTGAGATGTATGACCTGCCTTATGAAGGAGACATGCCTGAGATTTTCCTTACAAAAAGGGAAATTGAACACTTCCATAAGAACTTTAACCTTGATAGACCTCTTATGATCCTTCAGACTAATGGGGGAGGGGATCAAAACTTTAAGTATTCTTGGGCTAGAGACATGCCCTCTAGCACTGCTATAGATATCATCAACCACTATAAGGACAGATATCTAATTGCCCACATTAGAAGAGATGATCAGACTGCCTATGATAACACAGCCAAGGCTACAGCTTCTTTTAGAGAGCTTACAGCCTTAGCTATGCTGTCTGAAAAAAGGCTTTTAATAGACAGCTTTATGCAGCACGCTTGTGCTAGCGCCAACCTACCTTCCACTGTCTTGTGGGTAGCTAATAGCCCTACAGTGTTTGGGTACGACATGCATACCAATATCACGGCCAATCCTTTTACCAACAAACCAGATATCCGACAGGCCTATCTAACCAAGTTCAATATTGGGGGAGAGCCTTTTGAGTTTCCATATAACGATGAGCGAGAAATCTTTGATACTGAAAAGATTATCATGGCTCTAGAGGGTGAAGATGTTTCATCATCTTGTTCTAACAAGATAATTACACCCCCAATCAAAATAGGAAACAACATAATCGGAGACTAATATGAAAAACGTATTCTTTTTAAGTAGCCTACCTAGGTCAGGCGCAACCACTCTACTAAACATCCTTGCTCAGAATCCAGACATGCATGTTTCCTCTGTGTCTGGTCTTATAGAAATGCTCAATGGTGCCAAGGATAAGCTAAGGCTCCCTGAGTTCTTCTTTCAGGATGCTAACACAAACACCTCCCAGTTAACAGGGTTTTGTGAGGCAGCCATACAGGGCTTCTATAAGGATGTGGATAAGAAGTACATCATAGACAAGAACAAGAAATGGGGTATGTATAGGGACTTTGTAAGTACATTCTACCCCAATCCCAAGATCATTTATATAATCCGTGACATACGAGAGGTGTTCTCTAGCATGGAGAAGCAGTTTAGAAAGAACCAGGCTAGAACAGATAGCATCAGGATTCCTGATGAGATGAAGGGAACCAGCCTTCCAAAACGTGTTGATATATGGATGGCCAATCCTGCTCTTGGACTAGCTCTAGAGAGTCTAAATGACATTGTTAGACAGGGATATGATGATAAAATCCTCTTTGTAAAGTATGAGGACCTGTGCCTATACCCAGAGTCTGAGCTCACCAGAATATACCAATACTTAGAGATCCCTCACTTTAAACATGACTTTGATAACATTACAAAGGTGGTTAAGGAAGATGATGAGATATACAATGGCTTTCTTGCTCAAAAGCTAGGTAGTACTTTTAAGCTGCAACGAAAACCCTATGACTTTAGACTGGTGCTTGGTGCAGATGTTTCTGATTGGGTACATCAAAACTTTAAGTGGTTCTTTGACAAGTTCAACTATAAAAAGTAAGTATGAAAAAGAGATTCTACACTAATGTTTATGGACTAGCCAAAACTGACCATTTAAAGAACAACCTAAAACACTCTTTAAAGTTTGCATTGTTTCCAAAGGATAATGCTGTAACCGAGTCAATTATTAAGGGTTGGCAGTATGAGGAATATATATTTGACTTCATTCGCACAAATAAACTACAGGTGGAGGGCACAGATATTATAGATATAGGTGCTAACAATGGTAACTTTACAGTGGACTTTGGTATACTTGCTGGTAATACAGGAAGAGTGCATGCCTTTGAACCTCAAAGACTTATCTACTATCAGCTCTGTGGAAACATATTTATGAATGGGCTAGACAATGTCTATTGCTATAACGTAGCTCTTGGGGCTGAGGATGGTGTAACAGAGATTGAGGTGCCTAACTATCATGATACAGGATATGTAAACTTTGGGGATGTTGGTATTAAGAATGAGTCCACTGCACGTCCCACTGAATCTGTCAGGCTCAGGACACTAGACTCTTATGAGTTTAACAATCTGTCTTTTATTAAAATGGACACACAAGGCTATGAACCTATGATTATAGATGGTGCTGTTAAGACTATTGAAAAACACAGACCTGTCATGATTATAGAGTTTGAAGAACCCAACCTTATGAAGTTTGGATATACAGATCAAACGCTCAGAGAAAAGATTGAAGCATTGGGATATAAGGTGGAGCTAGTACATCCTGATCGACAGTATCAATCCTACAGTGGGAAATCACTAGACCATATCTGTATACCTAACGAAAAGCTAGACACAATAAATTATATACCACAATGAGGATATGGGTGAATGGAGCTTTTGACGTCCTTCATATAGGACACATCAGACTCTTAAAGCACGCGGCAGCCATGGGCCATTTGAGAGTGGGGATAGATACAGACGAAAGGATAAAAGAATTGAAGGGCCCCACAAGGCCCTTTAATAGTTATAACATACGTAAGGAATTCCTAGAATCCCTACGCTTTGTAGATGAGGTGGTTGGGTTTGGTTCAGAAGGAGAGCTTGTAGAATGCATAAGACAATACCAACCAGATATCATGGTGATTGGTAGTGACTATAAAAATAAAAGGATTGTAGGAGCTGAATATATAAAGAAAATTGTTTACTTTGACAGGACTTCACATTCAACCACACAAATACTTAACAGATGCTAAAACCAATATGTAGCGAATGTTGTACTGTTCCCAAAGGATGGGGACACGAGCTAATAATTGTAAATAATGAACACTACTGCGGCAAGCTACTTGTGTTCAATAAGGGATGCAAGTTCTCCATGCACTACCACATGATCAAACAAGAAACGTGGTACGTAAACAAAGGGGAGTTTAGGTTTAACTGGATTAACACAGAAACAGGAACAATACACAATCAGTTTTTGCATGAAGGAGAAGTTGTGACTATACCAATAGGTATGCCTCACCAACTTGAGGCAATAACGGATGGCGAAATCTTTGAAATATCAACACAACATTTTGACTCAGATAGCTACCGCGTATGGAAGGGAAACTAAAAATATATGTAGACATCGATAACACTATCTGTCATACAGAGGGATCTGATTATGAAAACTCTATTCCAATTCCTGAACATGTAGCCAAGATAAACAAGCTGTATGACGAAGGTCATGAGATAGTGTATTACACCGCTAGAGGTCAACAGTCTAGACATGATTACAGAATGTTAACAATCAAACAGTTACATGATTGGAACTGTAAATACACTCATCTTATAATGAACCATAAACCCTCTTACGATCTCCTAATATGTGATAAGACCAAACGAATAGAAGAACTATGAAGAAGATATTAGTGATAGGAGAGCTTTGTTATGATGTATTCATTTATGGAGAGTGCAAAAGACTCAGTCCTGAGGCCCCTGTCCCAGTGTTTAATCCTATAGATAGGCAGATATCAAAAGGGATGGCTGGTAATGTTGCAAGAAACATAAGAGCTATTACAGAAGACTATGATGTAGATTGCATGCATCAAGTTGAAGTGATTATTAAGACTAGATATGTAGATAAAGGAAGCAATCACATGTTCCTAAGAGTGGATGAGGGGGAGTATGGAAACATATCTCCTCTTGCACTTACAGAGCAAAGAAAAGAACTTATTCGACAGGCTGATGCTGTTCTTGTGTCTGACTATAACAAGGGCTTTTTATCAGAGGAAACACTATATGAAATAGCCACACTAGCTAAAAAGAGTTTCCTAGACACAAAAAAGAAACTATCCCCTGAAACTATTCTAGCCTACACGTTTGTAAAACTTAATGAGGAAGAGTTTGAAAAGAACAATACGAGCGACAGGAATCTACTGCTCAAAATAATTGCTACACTAGGTGGTAAAGGAGCTAAGTATATGGGTATGCTCTATCCTACAGAACCCAAAGAAACGATAGATGTTTCAGGAGCTGGGGATACATTTCTAGCTTCCTTTGCTATTAAGTATTTACAGCTACAAGATATTGATGTAGCTATTAACTATGCTAATAAAATGAGCTCTATTGTTGTATCTAAAAGAGGCGTAAGCACACCATGAAAGTATTAATTACAGGAACAAAAGGATTTATAGCTGGTCAGCTAAAGTGCTATTTCAATAACCCACTAGAGATTAATGAAGATGCACTTGTCACTACAGAGTGGTTAGATGAACACAATCCAGATGCTGTGTTTCATGTAGGAGCTTGTTCTAACACCCTTGAAACAGATGTTAATTACATCATGGTTGTCAACTTTGAGTCTACAAAAACATTGACAGACTGGTGTAAAGCTAATAATAAACCTCTTGTCTATTCTTCATCAGCAGCCTCTTACGGAACTAATGGTGAATATCCATCTAATCTATATGGCTGGAGCAAATATACAGCTGAGCAGTATGTGATTAGTAACGGAGGTATAGCTCTTAGATACTTTAATGTTTATGGACCAGGGGAGGAACACAAAGGTAAAATGGCATCTATGGCCTACCAAATGTTTAAAGCTGGGAATGCTAAACTATTTCCTGGTGACCCTAAACGTGACTTTATATATGTGGATGATGTAGTGTCTGCTAATCTACATGCATTAGCACACTATAGTGATTTGTTAGGAAAGAAATATGACGTGGGACTTGGAGCTGCACATGGTTTTGAATACATTGCAGACACACTAGAAATTCCTTACACTTACCATGACGTTTCAGCTATACCAGAAGGGTATCAATTTTACACCTGTAGTGATATAAAAGACTGGATGCCTGGATGGGCACCGCAATACTCTTTGAGTAAAGGACTACTTTCAGCAAAAGCTTATTGGACTACACTAGAGAAACAAGTTTAAATATCAACTGCAAGGATGATATGCTTGTGTGACACTCCCACTGTCTATCTGTACCCTTATGCTCTGGACACCAGTCCCAATCTCCTGGATCAAATCTATTCTTAGCCTTGTTCCAACATCCGTGACACACAGTTGTATTAGTAATTCTAATACAGTTATCTGTAAACTCATGGTCAGCTTCTGTAAAGTTGGATATCATTACCACCTTCTTGCCCATAGCCCAGGCCAACCAACTAAGCCCGCTAGATAGGCCTATAAATAGATGGCTATGATGGATGACATTCATAGTGTTTTCCATGGATGTATCCTCTATCTGCTCACAGTTGTCAAAAGGATTCTTTTCTTTGGACACATTTACCACCTTATATCCTTTCTCATGCAGAAAGTTAATCACTGATTGCCATCCTTCTTTAGTCCAGAACTTACAACCTGCTGTAGAGTTGGTGGCTATGGTAACATATTTACCATATAAATTGTTACCAGGTGTAAAAACTATTCTAGGTCTAATCTCTTGATAATCAAGACCTAATATATTAGTGGCTGCCTCTTGGAGCTTCACTGTATTACACAAAGCTGGTTCCTTGTCTGGATTGTAGAACCAACCTATTGTATACATACCAAGAACATCATCAGCCTTTTGACCAGGCTCAATAAATTCTAGCTCTGGGTAGGCATCTTTGAACAGGAAGTTTTTGAACGTGCTCACTATTACATGACAGTTGTGTTTCTTCTTAAACTCTAGCACGTAGGGCATCCAAGCTATCGTGTCTCCTAAGGATTTACTATCAAAGGCTATATAGACACGCTTACCTGTATAGTCTAGTGTATAGTTGTAATATGGTTTTTCATCCTTCCATATCTTGATGGTCCATTTTGTATACCATCTTCTGTTAAGCTTCACCCAGTTCTGTACACCTATAGTGTTGCTGTAGTGACACACGCCCTGCTCATCGTAATATTCCACCCTGAACCTACTTTTGGAATTACCTCTTATCTCAAGGAATGGTTCTAGAACAAAAGTGTGAGTGATAGTGATGTGCTCTCCAGACTGTAGTGGATCGTTCACTACCTTCTGATATATGGCTAGATGGGATAGGGCAAACAATAACTCCTGGTCCTCAGGAATAGTATATGTCTTTGGGTTCTTCAGCTGTTCATACACCTGTTCCTTCAGTTTTTTAGGATCTAAATCAGTGATGTACTGGGTAAACATATCTCCATACTGAGGAAGGTTACGAGCTATAATGGGCTTACTAAATCCTATAGCCTCTCTAATCACGAGAGGATTGCATTCAAATGTGCTGTTAAAAAGGAAGAGGTCACATCCCTTCATGAAACTACCTACATCATTACGCTCTCCCCACACATGCACATTAGAAGGAACATCTTTCATTAGAGGTTCCCAGTAGTGCTGGAAGTTACCTGCTTGATTCCCTACAAAATGGAACTGTACATCTGGCATTTGTCTAGCTAGCTCTACAGCTTCTCCTTGGTTCTTGCCAGGGGTCCACAGTCCTACATTCAGTACATGCTTTCCTGGTCCTAGGTCTAGTTTTACAGCATCCTTCTTTTCTATGGGATATTCCACCACATATTTAGGAGAAGGCATGTTTGCAAATGTCTTCAGGTGATGTGGTGTACAGAACATGTAGCTGTCTGGATGAAAACGCTTTTCCAAATCTGGCTTGAACACAATGTTATGACAGGTTTCTACCATCCTCCATGTCCTATCAGGAGCATACAAAGCTTCTCTTAGGGGTTCTGGCCAGTTGTTATGACCATCTTCTACCATCTCCTCTATATGTACAACATCAATATTGTTGTTCTTTATGATATCTATGAGCTCATGCTTATTCTCTCCCAGCGTGTAGAAGTGTTTCACCAGATTCTTTATCTGATTCTTCTGTACAATATAATGATCGCTGTGGTTTGAGTATTCCACCACATATATCTCTACATTGGTGTGAGCCTGCAAAGCTTGTATTCTTCTCAAGAGGAAGGCAGGCATCCCACCTGTAGATAGATGTGGAGCTAAGAACAACACTCTCATGTTCCTCTTTTGACGCTCTATCATTCTGTACATGGTGACAGCATCTTTCTCTCCGTGATAGAACAGTAGTTTATCCTCTGTTGCAGGAGTGGTTACAAAATGACTAACCTGTCTTTTCTCACCAGTGAATTCTACGTTGTTCACCATATCTAGTGAACCGTTTATATATAGATAGGGCAGTCCCTTGTTCACCCTCCACTTCCACAGAAGCACATTGGCTATAGTCTCCTCGTGATAGGGAGCGTAATATTGTGGGTTCTTAAGGATGACTGGATGGTTACACATCCACACCCATTCATCTAGAAAGTTTTCACACCACTGACCAGCTACAAAATAACCTGTCTGTCTGTAGGTGGTTCTAAAATACTGATCCACCTTGAACAAGTAACAGGCTGGATGTTCTAGGGTGGTAGATAGGTCATCGTAAGACATTGCTCCACCCCTACCGTTCAGCACCATCCAGTCATATATACCCTCTACAAAATAGGGGTAGGCATTCTTCTCTGGGAAGTAGTCAAAGATGGTGTCTATATACTTAGTGGCTACGCTATCACTGTCTACATAAGCCACTGTCTTAGCATATCTAAGCGCATCTTTTACAATAGCTGGGCGCTGTATAAGTATCTTGTATATATCACTGCTAGCTCTATTGATGTATTTGTCCTGTTTAGGATTGTCAACGTTGCATTCCCACTTGATAGTGACAGCTCCCTTTATATCAACATCTGAATTAAGCATATAGACAATAATGGGAATCTTGCTCACCATCTTAATGCTGTCCACACAGGCTTGTACAGTGTCCTTGTAGCTTTCTGTGGCATAGAGTACATAGGCCTTTTCCCACTTGCTATCCTCCATTATGTAATAGCCATACCACTGATTATCATACAGTTTTACCAAACTGGGATATCTATCCATCATCACCTGTGGTGTGAGGTCTGGCTGTAAGTGAGTTTCATGCTCATTTCCATATTCTGCCCCATCTTGAGGCATCATGTAGGGAATAGCTACAAGACACCCCATCTCTGAAAATAATATCTTGTCTATTAGACGCTTGGCATCCTCTGTAGACAGATGTTCTAGGACATCTCCCAAAATGATGAAATCATAATCCTCTATGTTGAACTCACGTATGTCTGCTATATAGACATTGTCATATTTAGATCTTAGATTGAATTGATCTACGTAAGGAGCCCAGATTTCTACAGCATCTATTCTGTAGCCATGATCTCTAAGCAGGTCAGAATATGTACCCTGTCCAGGACCTACATCTAGGATGCGTTTGCTGTTAGGAACATTATCTATTATCCACTGCTTTATTTCAGGTTTAAAATATGTGTAACTGTTTGGCATATAAGCCCAAAGGTAGAAAAAAAATTTGGTAGTTTCAAAACAATTTCTTAGATTTGTGCCTAGAGACCTACTCTGTCAAGTTATTGCTATATTATGCCCTGACCTGGGCGCTATTTTACTAAACTCCATGACGTTCCTTTTCTCTTTTCGGATGAGACGGGGAACGTTATTTTTATTTACCAATGAAATTCGTTAAAGACAACCTGATAGCCATTATTGTTTCTATTCTTCTCGTCTTAGTATTTTTACAAAGATGCGAACAGCCCATCATAGAGGCTCCCAGGATTGTTAGAGACACTGTTTTAGTTGTCAAGGAATCCTTTACAACTACCAAGCCCCAGGTGGTTAAAACAATAGCGATAGAATCACATGATACTATCATCACCCAGCAATACATCCCAGATACTAACTATGCAAAGCTTGTGTTGCAGTATCAAGAGGTTGTGAATCAACTACTTGCAAAGAATATCATGCAAGATAGTGTGGCTATAGACAGTGTGGGGTATGTTAAAATCATAGACACTGTCCAGAAAAACCTGGTTATAGGCAGATCTACTAAGGTGAACATTCGCTATCCCATTATTAGGGAAACTATCACCCTGCCAGCAAAAAAGACCAACCAGCTGTATGTAGGGGGGGCTATCCTAGGGACATCTGCACCAAACACAATTATGGGGTCTGCTCTTCTGAAAACCAGGAATGAAAAACTGTTTGGAGGGTCACTAAGTATAAACACTTATGGCGATGTTCAGTATGGAATTCACTCTTATTGGAAGATAAAACTTAAGAAATGAACCTAGATAAACTAAAAGGACACATCCCAGACAGCGTAATATCTCAGATTCCTGACACTATGCAGAAGTTTGAGCTCAATACACCCTTAAGACTAGCTCACTTCCTGGCTCAAACAGGGCACGAGAGTGGTGGTTTCAAGGCTACAACCGAGAACCTGAACTATGGGGCAAAAGGCCTTCTAGGTATATTTAAGAAATACTTCCCTACAGAAGCCAAGGCTAAGGAATACGAGCGTAAGCCTGAAAAGATAGCCAATTTGGTATATGGAGGAAGAATGGGCAATGGTCCTGAAGCCTCTGGCGAAGGATTTAAGTTCCGTGGAAGAGGTTACATCCAGCTTACAGGAAAGGATAACTACAAAGCATTTGATGCTGTGGTTCCTGAGGACATCCTAGCTAATCCAGACTTGGTGGCTAGCAAATATCCCCTCCTTTCTGCAGCATGGTTTTTCCATAAAAATGGATTACACAAGATAGCTGACAAGGGTGCTACAGACGCTGTAGTTACTGAGGTGACTAAGCGTGTAAACGGTGGTACAATTGGTCTGGCTGATCGTATTAAACATTTTAAAGAATATCATAATCTATTAGCATGAAAAAGTTTTTCCACGATCTCTTCAATGATGAGAATTCCATCAACGAGAAAGCAGTGATTGGATTTGCTGCCTTCATCATGATGACCATATTTGCTATTGCAGATATTGTTACAGGAGCTATGAACAAGCCTCTGTTGGTTAACGAGTTCATATTTGACTCTTTTAAAATACTCACTATTGCTTGCTTCGGTATAGCATCTGTAGATAAATTTATTAACAAAACAAAAGGAAACAACAATGAGCAAGAAGGAATTGAAAGTTAACGCTCTCCCCATCAGCTTTGCTGAGTTTGCAAAAGAGCCTGTAAAAGGGCTTATGTTCATCTGTCTGGTGGCTGTAGGCTACCTGTATATAGATGGTAAAATGAACTACAATAAGCAAATTGAAGTGCAAGGCAAAAAGATTGAGTCACTGGAAGCTAAAATAGACGACCTGAGCTCTAAGCTCAAAAGATCTGACAGCCTCCTAGCTGCCTCTCTGGCTAAATTAACCACTCTCCAAGAATTAGGACAAATCAAATGAAAAGGTTTATCATAATTTCAATCCTAGTGTTCGGATGCACAAGCGAAGCTCAGCAAACCACTAGAAACCAAGAAGTTGACACTGTTTTTCTAAAAAGTGACAGCCTTGCAAAAGAAGCGATGGCTGTACTTCCTAAGACAGATGAACAAGTTCATACGATAGTGGAAAAAATGGATGCCCAGATGGACAACCTGAAGGCTGAGATAGCAAAAGCAAAGAACACTAAAACCATCATAAGAGACACTATTTACATTACAGAGAAGAAGAACTTCTGGGGTAAGAAAAAGACCACGGTGGACAGTTCTGGATCTGTAGTGGTAGATTCTCTTGAAAACTAAAAACCATGGCAAAATCAAAAGCACTAGGTGATTCACGTAAAATCACCTTTGGAAGACGCAAAGGTGGGAAAGCTAGAAAGTCTAGCGGTCCCAAGGTGAGAAAGACCTCTAAATACAGAGGTCAAGGTAGATAACGAAAACCCCCTGTATGGACGGTGATCATGTACAAACAATTGAAAAAGAAGCAATTACGAAGCTTACGAGATGGTTCTCTAATGCTGGCAATGTTCTTTTTGCCCTTTGGGTACGACTTTCTTTTCAAGCTTATCATGCAGGTAACTGGCTCGTATTGGGTGGCAGATCTTATTTTCTATGGAATCTCAGGCTGCTTTTTCTTGTCATATATCTTGCTATCCAAATATTTAAACAAATTTAGTTAGAGCCGTTTTAACAAACTTGGTTAACCTAATTTGTTGATGCTCATTGTTTTTTGTTAATTTCACCATAGATTTGTAACTTATGCCAATACCCTCAAGAGGAATAGGATGGAGCACACAGGATAACCTGCTGTGGCAGATTGCTAAACAGATGGAGCAAGCTAGCTGTCAGCTCTGTACGCTTAACAATAATATTGAAACCATTACAGGAACTAGCGGTACCTCTGGTACTAGCGGTCTAACTGGTAGTAGTGGAACATCTGGAACATCTGGAATAGACAGTAGCTCAGGAACTTCTGGTGTGAATGGAACTTCTGGAACAAGCGGAACGTCTTACAATCCTCCTTTTGCACCAGTGTATGGACTGTTTGCCCAGACAGCTAACAGTGCTATTGTTACAAACACCACTGTAGAGACCACTATTATTGATGGTGGTGTAGGTACACTCACTGTTCCTGCAAATGGCTTTGCTATTGGGGACAGCTTTAGAGCAGATTTGGCTGGTGTAATGAACGCTGACAACAACCAAACTTTGAGAGTTAGAATCAAAGCTGGATCTATCATCCTGGCTGATAGTGGTGCTCAAAATCTGGGAAGTTCAATTAATGGAGATGTTTGGTCTTTGTCAATCAACTTTACAATCAGAGCGTTAGGTGGTCCTGGTGTAGCTTCAGTAGTGAGTCTGGGAACATTTAATTTTGTAAAAACAAACAACGGTACGGTGGAAGGATTCTCTTTCAACAGTGTGAATAACACCACCTTTGATACAACCATCAGCAATACACTAGATATCACTGTTCAGTGGGGCTCAGCAACCACAGCAAATAACATATACAGCGACATATTTGTCCTGAATAAAATATACTAAAATGCCAATACCAAGTAGAGGAATAGGTTGGGGTACAACAGAAAATCTGTTATGGCAAATCGCTAAACAGCTGGAGGGAATTTCCTGCCAGCTTTGTGATTTAAATAACAATTTCACTACCACCACCACATCTACTACCATCGCGTAGTAGAGATAATAAAAACCAACAAACTACATATGAAGGATCTTAAGTATGTCTGTGTTCAGCCAGACGATTCTTATTACACATGGCAAGTGCACATGTGGCTTGAGAGTCTAAAGAACAGAGGGGAAAGCGATAAAGCAATTGTGCTCATATTCATTCCCAACTACAGAGAACAAAACCCCAAATGGCAGCAAGTGATAGACTTGTATCCTGAGGCTGAGTTCCACTTCTATAAAGACAAACATGATGTAAGTGCTCTTTTGGGTATTTATATTCCTGTTCTGAGACCTTACACCCTTTGGAGACACTGGAAAGAAAACCCAAGTCTCAGTGATAAGGCCATATTCTACTGTGATTCAGATGTGTTGTTTACACAACATTTTGACATTCAACAGTTTATAGAAGACGATGTGTGCTATCTATCTGATACACAGAGTTATATAGGCGCTGCTTACTTTGACAGCAAAGTGAAAGATGTACTTCCTGACAAACTGGAAGAATACAAAACTAGAGACATCCTAGCTGAGATAGGTAGCGTAGTTGGGATTAGTAGGGAGGAAGCTGAAGAAAGAGATAAAGATTCAGGTGGTGCACAATACCTCCTGAAGAACATAGATGCAGCTTTCTGGAACAAGGTGATGAATGATTGCATCCTGATTAGAAGCTACCTTCAGAGAATAAACAAAGAGTTCTTTGAGAACGAAAATAAGGGATTCCAAAGTTGGTGCGCTGATATGTGGGCTGTGCTGTGGAACCTGTGGGTGAGAGAAAAAGAGGTGAAGGTGATTGAGGAGATGGGATTTTCCTGGGCTCCTGACTCAATAGAAAAACTAAAGACACACCCCATCCTTCATAATGCAGGTATTATAGGTACACAAATGGACGGATATGCCTGCTTCTATAAAGGTAAATACCACGCAAGCGGTGACCCAACTAAAGATCCTCATCTAGATGTAGTGTTAAATGATGAGAAAAGTAAGCCACGTTGTACGTGGTATTACGCAAACGAGCTTAAAAAATTATCTAATAAATACAATCTTAATTATTAATCATGGCCACAATTGACAAACGCCCGCTCAAAGCCTATGTACGCTTTGATGGTACTG